>JADMIO011456511.1_pt1 | contig 87933 bp, 91 predicted proteins | sample 8958161 | NCBI WGS metagenome assembly JADMIO01 (sample SAMN16585339, study PRJNA669376) | soil metagenome | isolation source: Crop rotation soil | place: USA: Cullars Rotation, Alabama | collected 2011 | reverse complement strand
GCGACAACTTGTCCACGTGGAATTCTAAGCTTAGGATCCCAATGTGCTGGAAAGCAGTCAGCACCCGATGTATTATACTTACAATACGCTTGGGCTGGCATTTTTCAAATTGAATAAATACGATTCCGCTGTTTATTGGTATCGTATGGCAATTCCTTCGGCTCTGCAGTATAAAGACAGCGTTTGGGTTGGCATCATGACCGGTAATATCGGCTCGGTTTATTTTCATGAAAAGAAATATGACAGTGCGAAATATTATTTCCTGAAAGAATATAACATCTCATCACACAGCACAGTTGAAAAACGAAGTCCTAATAATTCATTATTGATGGTGGCAAGGATCCTTGCCGTACAAGGAAAAGCAGATAGCGGTTTGCAACTCATTAAACAGGCAGAACCTTTTTTGTATGATGATTATTACAACGATAACAGGAATCTTTACAAGGCAAAAGCAGATGTTTACAAGGCACTTCACCTCGATGATAGCGCAGATCATTACAGCGATCTTTTTCAGTTGCAGGACGATTCTATCAACGAACTAAGAACCAAAAGCCGCATGGATGTAACACTGATAAAGCTGAATTATGAGAAATCACAACAGGATATTCAACGGATGATCAGTGAAAAAAAATGGGAAAGGAACAAACAATATCTTCTTTTGATCGGTATCATCCTTATCGTTGGCATCGGCTTATTTATTTATCGCCAGCAGGTACAAAGAAGCAGGCTTGAAAAAGAATTGTTGATGCAGGAAAAGAAAACAGCTGAGGAACAACTCTCCCTTTTTACGACTCATATCATCGAGAAAAATACCATGATCGAAAGACTGCAGGCCGAATTGCAGCAGCAAAACAAACAGGTCAATGACGATCTGATATCTCAAACCATTCTCACAGATGATGACTGGACACGATTCAGAAATATGTTCAATAAAGCCCGCCCCGGTCTCTTCGATCAGCTACAGGAACATGCGCCCGGCATCACTCCTGCCGAAATAAGATTAGCCGCATTACTTTCACTTAAACTCGACACAAAGAATATCGCTTCTACTTTAGGCATCAGTACCGATGCTGTCAGAAAATCAAAAAGCAGGCTTCGCCAACGATTGAATATTACCGTTGAAGACGATCTTGAAAATTATATCAACAGCATTTCCAACAATTCCTGAGAAATGCTGATCTCCTGAAACCCGCTACCGGCTGCCTCGTTTTTGTCACGCCCTCTGCCTCGCTTTTGTCATTCCGTTTATTTGCTTTCCGCTATTCCGTGATGTTATTTTCGATTCACTGAATGCCGGGAAGCATGAGAAAAAAAATCACAACAAGAATTGCTGACAGGATACTCTCCGGGATAAGGCACTACTGGGTGTATTCGTTCCTGGCTGCTTTACTGGCGATCCTTTTAATACTCGTCAAGCGATCATCTGACAATTCAGACAACCAAAATTCATATCAAATTCAAAAAACGGAAAAATGAAAAGACTGCTATCGATCATCCTGCTTGCTGGTTATTGTATTTCTCTTCATGCACAAAGTTTTTCTATCAACACGGATGGAAGTTTAGGCGATGCCAGTTCGATACTGGATGTAAAGAGTACGAACAAAGGAGTATTGATCCCGAGAATGACAGACCTGGAAAGAAATGCGATCGTGAATCCTAAGAACGGTTTACTGGTTTATGTGAACAGCGACAGTAGTTTTTATTATTATCATAATACCTGGAGAAAACTGATGGCGTATGATGAAGGCTGGCATCTCGATGGGAACAGCGGAACGAACGGAAATAATTTCGTAGGAACAACGGATGTGCAACCGCTAAAATTCAGGGTATGGGGTGTAAATGCAGGATACCTTGATTTTGTAAGGGCCAATTCTGCTTACGGATCCTTTTCATTAAATTCAATTACCAACGGTTTCGGTAATACTGCTATCGGTTATACCAGTTCAGCATTTACTACATCCGGAAGCGGCAATGCCTCCGTTGGAACTTATTCATTACGCAACAATACTACAGGCAGCCAAAACGTAGCCTTTGGTTATCTCGCCGGATTGTCGATACAAACAGGAAACAACAATACTTGCATAGGATCATTTACTAATGTCACTGATTCTTCTATCAGTAATTCAACAGCGATAGGTACCGGGGCAACCGTTTCATTGAGCAACTGCATGGTATTTGGTCAGGGTACAACAAATGTTGGTATCGGGACTGCTACTCCACACGGACAATTGCAATTAGGCAATGGGAATCCTAATGGTAACCGCAGGATCATATTATATGAATATGCCAATAATGATCACCAGTTCTTAGGACTGGGTGTTAATACAAATCTTTTCCGTTTTCAGGTTGATTTTACTGCGACTGATTATGGATTTTTTGCCGGCACTTCGCCTACTACATCTACCGAATTGATGAGAATAAAAGGCAACGGCAACGTTGGTATCGGCATTTCAACTCCTGCACAAATGCTGGATGTGAATGGCAGTGCTGTAATAAGAAATAATTTGGGAATAGGCATAACCAATCCTGTATTACCATTAGATGTAAACGGGAAAGCTGTAATAAGAGATAGTTTGGGGATAGGTACAACAATACCACATGCAGCTTTACAATTTGCCAATACCAATGGAAGAAAAGTGGTGATGTTTGAAGACCTTGCAAATGATCACCGGTATTATGGATTCGGGATCGAAACGAGTGCCATTCGCTACCAGGTATCTGATGTGGTGGATGATCATATCTTCTATGCAGGAACATCCAATACAACTTCCAATGAGCTGATGAGGATCAAAGGTTCAGGCAGCGTTGGTATCGGAACCAATAGTCCTGCACAAAAACTAGACGTGAACGGAAAAGCAGTTGTAAGAGATAGCCTTGGTATTGGGATAACAAGCCCGACTTTAAGATTAGATGTAAATGGCAAAGCAGTAATAAGAGACAGTTTAGGAATTGGTACAACAACACCGCATGCAGCTCTCCAATTCTCTAATGTTGGAGGAAGAAAAATTGTTTTGTTTGAAGATGCCATTAACGATCACCAGTATTATGGATTAGCGATCGATCCAAGTACACTCAGACTGCAAACCGGCGGCGACTTTGCTTTCTTCAGGGCAGCAACAGCATCCAGTTCTGCTGAACTCGTTCGCATAAAATCAAACGGGAATGTTGGCATAGGCAGCACTACTATCAATGAGAAATTATCAGTGAACGGCGCTATAAATATCAGTGATGGTGGTTATACCGGTTTAACACAAAATGCCGTGAGTCCTGTTCCTTCGGGGGGCGCAGGAACTATTGCTTTTTCGAACGGACACTTCTTTGGATGGAACGGAACACAATGGAAACAACTCGACAATTAGATCACCTATTAAAATAAATAACCCCGCTATGTGCGGGGTTATTCTGTGGGAGCACACGGGATCGAACCGCGGACCCTCTGCTTGTAAGGCAGATGCTCTGAACCAGCTGAGCTATGCTCCCTTTTTGGGAGTGCAAAGATAGGCTCCGGATATTTTCTGCCAAATTTTTTTTAACCCTTTAATTCATTATTTCCCTGAATCAATGGCTTTTATAAATACAGCACCTGTTATGAGCATTCATTTATTTAAATTTCTATTAAGACAGAAGTTTTAAAACTAATTCCCACCCAACTATTCTACCTTTACTCTATAAATGCGAAGAAGATGAGTGTACTGGGTAAAGAAAAATATGAAGAATCGTTCGACACACTCTTAGAAGAAGAACGTCCTTATCATTTGATCGTTTGGAATGATAATGTGAACACTTTTGACTGGGTGATCACCACACTTATGGAAGTTTGCAACCACACCGAAGAACAAGCCGAGCAATGTGCGCTCCTCATTCATACAAAAGGTAAATACGCTGTAAAAGAAGGAAGCTTCGAAAGACTCAAACCTCAACGCGAAGCGATCAGCGACAGAGGCATCAACGCCACTGTTGAACAATTAGCCTGATTTCAACAGGTCTCTTACATTTGAAGATGGATTTTCTTTTTCTTACCGATAAAGACGAATTTCCTCCTGTAGAAAATGCATGGTCCGATGGCTTTCTTGCTGCCGGCGCCGATCTTTCTGTTGAAAGATTATTATCCGCATATAAGAAAGGAATTTTCCCATGGTATGACGGTGATATTCCGTTGTGGTATTGTCCTGACCCGAGATTTGTTTTATTCCCGCATGAATTGCACATTAGCAAGAGCCTTCAACAGGTATTAAAGAAAGATGAGTTTGAGTTTACGATCAATAAAGATTTTTCATTGGTGATACAACACTGTAGAGAGACGGAACGAAAAGGACAAGATGGAACATGGATCAATGACGATATCATCGATGCTTATACAAGGTTACATGAACTTGGCTATGTTCACAGCGCCGAGGTTTGGCATAATAATGAATTGGTCGGCGGATTATACGGTGTTCGTTTAGGAAAAGTATTCTTTGGTGAAAGTATGTTCAGCCTCGTTAGCAATGCAAGCAAAATAGCTTTTGTGAAATATGTTGAACAATTGATAAAAGAAGATGTGCAGCTGATCGATTGCCAGGTGTACACAGAATATCTTGAAAGTTTCGGAGCGAGGATGATCGACAGGAAAAATTTTATTCAGTTGCTGAATTCGCTCCTCTAAAACCTGATTGCTTTATCAGGAAATAACGCAACATAATTATTCACCAATGAGCGGATATAAACATGATCAGGGTAAGTGGTCATTTTTTTCTTCGCTGACTTAAGCGTTAGTTTATTGATAGACTTTGAAGAGATGTTCCCCATTCCATAGAATTTTCCTTTCTCGATCAGCACACAGCTCTTCTCACCTTCTCCCACAGCTTTATCAACCAACAAATATGTTGGAAGATCTTCCTGTAAACTACTTAATGCTTTTTCAACTCGTTTATTATATACATGCACTTTCGGAAGATCAAGTTCATCGTGGTTCAGGCCTCTTGTCTTATCAATAAAACATAAATGCGGCGAAAGATCGAAATCTTCGATCAGTTTATTCAATATGCGATGCCCTTCCCACATCAAACTGAATGTATGTATAGGCTGCAGGTTCTTTCTTTTTTTGTCGATCGCCAAACGTTTGTATCCTTTCTGGTCTTCGAACTGATACAATGCATAGAGAAAATCGATATGTTTCTGGCTGGTATTATACTTCGGCCATAAACGTTTTATCTCTACAGCTTCCAATACCTGCGCCATGATATCAGAACCACATTCGGTAAAACTTATCTTATGAATATTGCGAATGAATTCCTGTTTCTGGCGATTGGGCCCGTTATGTGCAAAATGGCTTCTCACTCTATACTTCAGATTCTTTGCCTTACCTACATAGATCACTTTTCCTTTCTGATCATAGAAATAATATACGCCCGGGCTGTAAGGCAACTGATCGATATTCTCTTTTGCCAGGTGAAGCGGAAGATACTGCTCCTTCGATCCTTTTTTTAATGATTGTTCGATATGAATGATACCATTATTCTCCAATATCCTTTCAAACAATTTCACCGTTGCTTCTGCATCACCACCTGCACGGTGACGATTCTCAATATTAATTTCGAGTGAGCGGCAAAGATTACCCAGGCTGTATGACGGAAGATTCGGGAAGACTTTCTTACTTAAACGAACGGTGCAAAGTTTATTTGACTTCAACTCATATCCTGCTGCATCAAAGTGATGTTTGATAAAAGAAAAATCAAAATTCACGTTGTGTGCAACAAATATCTTCCCATCCAATAAATTATAAAGCTGATCCGCTACTTCATCAAATGTTGGCGCACTTGCCACCATTGCATTATTAATGCCCGTTAAAGCCGTGATATATCTCGGAATGGATTGCTGCGGATTGATGAGCGTTTCAAAATGATGCGTCACCTTGGATCCGTTGTGTATACGAACCGCTATCTCCGTGATTCCATTGGAAGAAGCATAACCGCCGGTTGTCTCAATATCTACGATCGCGAACTCCATATAAGGGTATCAAATTTACATTTCTTATTTTTGCCGACTTAGAAAATTTGAGGTTTTTGGTCGTTATCGGATATTAATTTGATCGATCAGAAACCATAAATTGGAAATCAGAAATTTAAAATGGAATTAAGCAAGAACTTCGAACACAGCTCAGCAGAACAAAAATGGTATCAACATTGGCTGGACCAAAAATATTTCAACAGCAAGCCTGATGAAAGAGAACCTTATACAATTGTAATTCCGCCTCCGAATGTCACCGGCGTTTTGCACATGGGACATTGTTTGAATAATACCATCCAGGATATTTTGATCCGTCGTGCACGCATGATGGGCAAGAACGCATGTTGGGTTCCGGGAACCGACCACGCTTCTATCGCTACGGAAGCAAAAGTTGTACAGATGCTTCGCGAAAGAGGTATTGCAAAATCAAGTTTAAGCAGGGATGAGTTTTTAAAGTACGCCTGGGAGTGGAAAGAAAAATACGGCGGCATCATCCTTCAGCAATTAAAGAAATTAGGTTGCAGCCTTGATTGGGATCGTACATCTTTCACTATGGATCCTGATTATTATGAGTCAGTGATCAATGTCTTTATCGATCTTTTTAATAAAGGATATATCTATCGCGGTAAAAGAATGATCAATTGGGACGTGAAGGCAAAGACGGCTTTAAGTGATGAAGAAGTTATCAGGAAAGAAACAAATCAGAAGCTTTATTTCTTAAAATATATCATCGACGGAGAAAAAGACAAATTCGTAACGATCGCAACGGTTCGTCCTGAAACCATCATGGGTGATACAGCTATTTGTGTTCATCCGAATGACGAACGTTACAAACATCTTCACGGGAAGTTCGCATTTGTTCCGTTGATCAATCGCCGTATTCCAATTATTACCGACGACTATGTAACGATGGAATTCGGTACCGGCGCATTAAAAGTTACTCCGGCACATGATATGAACGATTATCAACTCGGACAAAAACATAACCTGGAAGTAGTTGATATTTTCAACGAGGACGGAACGCTTAATGCAGATGCACAGATATATATTGGTGAAGAAAGATTTGCTGCGAGAAAAAAGATCGTACAGGAATTAGAAGAAAAAGGATTCATTGTAAAGACAGAAGATTATACCAGTGAAGTTGGTTATAGTGAAAGAACGGATGCAGTTGTTGAACCCCGATTGAGCTTGCAATGGTGGGTGGATATGAAAAAGATCTCTGACCCTGCATTGAAAGTAGTGATGGATGAAGAGATCAAATTCTATCCACAGAAATTCAGGAATCTTTATCGCCATTGGATGGAGAACATAAAAGATTGGTGTATCTCACGCCAGCTTTGGTGGGGGCATCGCATTCCTGCATGGTATGATGACAAAGGGAATTTTGTTGTTGCTAAAACTGAAGAAGAAGCAAAGCAAAAATTCAATCTTCAATTTTCAATCAGCAATGTTCAATTAAAGCAAGATGAAGATTGCCTCGATACATGGTTTTCTTCATGGCTTTGGCCGTTTGAAGTTTTCAAAGGTTATAGCAACCCTGGCAATGCAGAAGTAAAATATTATTACCCGACGAATACATTGGTAACTGCACCTGAGATCATTTTCTTTTGGGTGGCAAGAATGATCATGGCAGGATTGGAATATGAAAAACAAATTCCTTTTCAGCAGGTTTACTTTACCGGTATCGTTCGTGATAAGTTGGGAAGAAAAATGAGTAAGAGTTTGGGTAACTCACCCGATCTTTTAGAAATGATCGATAAAGATGGTGCTGATGCTGTTCGTTTTGGTATCATGATCTCCTCTCCTGCAGGAAATGATCTGATGTGGGATCCTGCCGGCAACGACCAGGGAAGATTCTTCATCAATAAAATGTGGAATGCGTTGAAGTTGGTGAAGATGTGGGAAGGAAGGCAGACTACAGACAACGGGCAACAGACGACAAATTTTGCTACTGATTGGTTCGATAACAGATTGAATGAAGTAAAAGCGCAACTCGAAGAACTTTATAAGGATTTTCGTTTGAGTGAAGCATTGAAAACGATCTATTCTCTGATATGGGATGATTTCTGTAGCTGGTATCTTGAATGGGTGAAACCGGGTTTTGAACAACCGATAGATGCGAAAGTTTATGAAAAGACAATCGGTTATTTCGAAGAATTGATGCAATTGCTTCATCCTTTCATGCCATTTATTACAGAAGAGATATATCATCAGCTTAAGGAAAGAATATCCAATGACGATATCTGCATTAAGCAGCAATCTTCAATCTTCAATCTTCAATCTTCAATTCTTCAACAGGGAGAAATTCTGAAGGAAGTTATTACAGGAATTCGCGATGTAAGAAATAAACAACAGTTAAAACCAAAAGAAGAGATCAAACTTCATATACAAACTGATTCAAAAGCTTCTTATCAATCATTCCTCGATATCCTTTCGAAACAAGTAAATGCAAAAGAAGTTTCATTCGTGAACGATTCGGTGGCGGGAGCTACAACAGCAGTTGTACAGAAAGATAAATTCTATATCGAATCTGAAAAAGCTGTTGATACTGTTTCGCAAAAAAAAGAATTACTCAAAGACCTCGAATACCTCAAAGGCTTCCTGGTTTCTGTTGATAAGAAACTCGGCAACGAACGTTTTGTTCAGAACGCAAAACCGGAAGTGATAGAAGGCGAACGTAAAAAGAAATCAGACGCTGAAGCGAAGATCAAGGCAATTGAAGAAAGCCTGGCAAATCTATAATGTGAAAGTGTGGAAATGTGATAAATGAATTTCCACACTTCCAAATTCTCACATTTTCCACATTTATTTTTGGGTCTTCTTTTGCAATCGGAGTTGTATTTTTAAAGCATGAAAAAGCTTTTACTCTTTACGATCGCTGCCCTTTCTTTTATTGTTTCCGAAGCCCAGGCCAAAAAACCTGTAAGCAAACCTGCCGCTTCGACACCTGTTCCGAAATTGAAAAGCTATTTCGGTGCGATGGAATCAGGAACAGTTAAGCTGGAAGTATTAGCCAAATTATTAGAGCAACCCCTGGTCGTAAAAGATGATAAGAATGTTACTTACTCGGTCGATCATTTCACTATATCATGGACTACCATCGACCGGTTTGATGACCCTCAAACCGGTGAAAAGAAAAGCAGTACCAATAATGTCACAAAAGACATTTACGGCAATGTTCTTACTCCCGAACTCCGCGAAACCATGATAGAAGAACTTAAAAAGGGCGATATCATTCTCTTCGAGAAGATCACCGTTAAGGGTAAGGATGGCAAGAGCAAGTATCTTGCTCCTTCTGTTAAGCTTACTGTTCAATAATTCCTGTAAAACTTGATCATAAGTTCAACATGCTGAATAGCATTCCCGGACGTACAAGTGAGTGACACAACCGCAGCTCAATAGTAGCACCCAAGCCGGTCTCACAGCTTATACACATATCATAAATACTTGCCTTATCAATAGGATTTAAAAAAGGTAAACGTTACCTTTGCAGCGCAAAAAATCGATAAAAATGTCAACTAAAACACAACCGAACATCGACTTCAACCTGAAACATAAAGTAAAGGATATGAGCCTTGCTGAGTGGGGTCGTAAAGAGATCCGTCTCGCAGAAGCCGAAATGCCGGGCCTGATGGCCATCCGTAAAGAATACGGTCCGAGTAAACCATTGAAAGGCGCCCGCATCGCAGGTTGTCTTCATATGACCATTCAAACGGCTGTTCTTATTGAAACGCTTGTTGAATTGGGTGCAGAAGTTAAATGGAGCTCTTGCAATATCTTCTCTACACAAGACCAGGCTGCTGCTGCTATCGCCGCTGCAGGTATTGGTGTTTATGCGTGGAAAGGCCAGTCGATCGAAGAAGCTGACTGGTGTATCGAACAAACATTGTTCTTTGGTGCTGCCGACAGACCGTTGAACATGATCCTTGATGACGGTGGTGATCTTACCAACATGGTATTCGATAAATTCCCCGAATTGGTAGCTAACATCAAAGGTCTTTCTGAAGAAACTACTACCGGTGTTCACCGTTTGTATGAGAGAATGGCAAAAGGAACACTTCCTATGCCGGCTATCAACGTGAACGATTCTGTAACTAAATCTAAATTCGATAACAAATACGGTTGTAAAGAATCATTGGTAGATGCGATCCGTCGCGCTACTGATGTGATGATGGCAGGTAAAGTTGCTGTTGTTGGTTCTTATGGCGACGTAGGTAAAGGTTCTGCAGCTTCATTGAAAGGTGCAGGTTGCCGTGTTATCATCACGGAGATCGATCCTATCTGCGCTTTACAAGCTGCAATGGACGGTTTCGAAGTGAAGAAAATGAAAGACGCAGTAAAAGAAGCCGACATCGTTGTTACTGCTTCAGGTTGCCGCGATCTTATCACAGGTGAACACTTCAAATTAATGAAGGATAAAACGATCGTATGTAATATCGGCCACTTCGATATCGAGATCGATATCGCTTGGTTGAACAAGAACTACGGTCATACAAAAGATACTATCAAACCTCAGGTAGATGTATACAATGTAGATGGCAAAGACATCATCATCCTTGCAGAAGGACGTTTGGTGAATCTTGGTTGTGCAACAGGCCACCCGTCATTCGTGATGAGTAACTCTTTCTCTAACCAAACACTCGCTCAAATTGAATTGTGGGTTAATCACAAGAACTACAAGAACGAAGTATACGTGTTACCTAAACACCTCGATGAAAAAGTTGCACGCTTGCACCTTTCTAAGATCGGTGTTGAATTGGATGAATTGACCGACGCTCAGGCAGAATACCTCGGTATCTCTAAGAACGGTCCGTTCAAACCTGAACATTATCGTTATTAATAGAACAAAAGTTCTTACCATACAAAAGCCCGCTCGAAAGAGTGGGCTTTTAATTTTATGTAACCGGCGACATTGCTACTATTGAACTACCGTTGCGTCGCACTCTTGTACGACAATAATTCTACTGGGCTAATAAATTACAGAGACTGTCATGCCGAACTTGATTCGGCATCTTACTTCAAAGTCAGATCCTGAAACAAGTTCAGGATGACAAGACTATTTCTCAAAGAAATTCACTTCCGTTCTTCTATTGCGCTGCCTTCCTTCATCCGTAGCATTATCAGCGATCGGCCTTGAAGAACCGTAACCTTTTGCCACTAACCGTTTGGCGGCAATTCCTTTGGAGATAAGATAATTCTTCACGGCTTCTGCTCTTTGCTGAGAGAGTTTCTGGTTATCGTCGGCATTGCCTACATTATCTGTATGCCCTGCGATCTCGATGTCAACATCCTTACGTTGCATGTAAGCTACGAGTTGATTGAGTTCTTTATAAGAAGCGGGTCGTAAACTGTATTTAGCATTATCAAATTCTACATTATGCAATGTATAACTGGAAGGCGGATCATAAACGATATCAACTTTAAACGGTGAATCATAGAATTCACCTTCACCTAAAGCTGCAATAACGAGGTTGCCATAAATATTGCTATCAGTAACCGCTTTGATAAACACATTGTATTCATCACCCGCCGGAAGGTTCATCGAGAAGAATCCGTTAGCATTGCTGATACCGGTATAAGACTTCTTACTTTTTTTAGCAACGATCACGATCTCCTCTCCTTTGCGGGCCTTGTCTTTTGAATCTTTGATGGAAACTTCAACTATTGCTTTCTGAACCGAATCTTTTTTTACGGCTTGCTTTACTTGTGCAGTTGCTGCAACAGCGATCAATAATAAAGATGCAAATACAAGGGTCTTGAACATATAGGGAAAATTGTGCAGCAAAATAAGAAGGAGAATTTGAATGCTTTGTTAATTGATCCGTTGTATTTTAGAGATAATGAAAAGAATTCTCCTCTTCGGTTCAACCGGGCATGTTGGTAAAGAGATCGCCAAAGAAGCGATCAAACAGGGATTTGATCTAGCCGCCGTTGTTCGCAATGAAAAGAAAGCTGCAGAATTGTCTTCGATCACGAAAAATTGTTTGATTGCTGACGTGACCGATAAAAAAACGCTGACTAACATTTGTGACAGCTTCGATATAATTATATCAGCATTGGGCAAAAGCGTTTCGCCGAACGATAAAAGCAAACCTTCTTTCATCGACATAGATCTTAATGCTAACTCAAACATTTTAGAAGAAGCAGTAAAAAGCAAAGTAGAAAAGTTCGTTTATATCTCAGCGCTTCATTCAGAAAGATATCCTTCGCTTATTTATTTCAAAGTTCATCATGAATTTTCGGAAAGACTCAAAGCATCAGGTATCGACTACTCCATCATCAAACCTCCGGCAATATTCAGTGCGTTCATCGATCTGGCAATGATGGCGAAGAAAGGTCAGCTCATCACGATCGGCAAGGGCAATATGAAAACAAACCCGATCCATGAAGCGGATGTAGCTATCGCTGCGGCCAACTCCATCCAACGATCGAATGCAACGATCGAGATCGGCGGCCCGAAAACATATTCAAGAAAAGAATTGAACGAGATCATTCAGCAACATGTCAATCCAAATAAAAAAGTAAGAACCGTTCCGCTAGGATTAATGAAGATGATGTTGCCTATGTTCAAATTATTCAACAGAAATAGTTATGATAAGTTCGCCTTCTTCACGGAAGTGATACAACATGATACCATCGGGCCGCAAATAGGTATTCAAACCTTTGAAGAATACTTAAAATTGAAGCTCCCTCGGTAATATCTTTCTGCTGGCATCCTTTTCGTAGCGTATCATATAAATGTCATTTTATGATTCGCAAATTAAAATCCGGCAAGTACCGTTTGTATTCGAGAAAGAAAGCAGCTGATACGGGCAAACGCAGGAACCTCGGCACTTTCGATTCATTGGAAGCGGCAAAAAAACATGAAAGAGAGATCCAGTATTTCAAAAGACATTGACTTTTACGGTTACAGTGCTTTGTTTATATAGAAATCTTTTCATAACTTTTCTATACCATCAACTTTTCTTCCTTTTCTATTTCGTCCCTCGTTCAGATTCACCCATTTTATAAAATCAAAACGAACAAGCTCATGAGAAAGGCTTTTTTTGTGTTGATGCTGTATGCAACGGCGTCAACATCATCCTGCAATAATGCAGGCGATGAAACACGAGAGAAAAACAGTACCAATCAAACCAACAACTCTCCCACCGAACTCACGATGCCATACACGGCAGATTATTCTTCCAAATTCTCCATCGGCGATCAGAAGAATGCACAAAGGATCTTAAAGATCTTCAAGAACTGGGATGATAATAAACTCGATCAGAACAGAGCAGAGTTTGCAGATTCCGTTCACTTCCTTGCCGACAGTTACGAATTCCAAGGAACAACAGACAGCTTCTTCAAAATATCAATCGGGCCAAGAAATTCTTATAAAGAGATCAAAACTGTTGTTCATGCATGGATTCCTGTTCGCAGTACAGACAAGAATGAAGATTGGGTATTGTTATGGAGCACTGCTTACATGACCAGCCTTTCGGGTAAAATAGATTCTATCGGCTACCAGGATACATGGAGGTTTGATAAAAACGGAAAGATCGATTACATGCTTGAGTACGCTCAAAAACCCGATCTGTCAAGAACACAAAAATAATTATACCGTCACCTTTTCTTAACCGCCGTCCTGCCAATGCGGGACGGTTTTTATTTTCCGTTGAGAAGATCCCTGAACCAATAGCCGGAGTTTTTTATTGTGCGGAGTTGCGTTTCGGGATCAACATGTATCAAACCGAACTTTGCATGATAACCTTCCGCCCATTCGAAATTATCCATTAATGTCCACGCAAAATATCCGTTGATGTTCACGCCTTCTTTCTTTGCACGATGCATTGCTTTGATGTATTGTTGAAAATAATCGATGCGTTTTTCATCGTTCACTATACCATCTTTCAATTCATCTTTAAAGAAAGCCCCGCTCTCTGTGATGAGAATATTCTTCACTTTATCGTATTCCCAAAAACTTTTGATGATACGATAAAAACTATCTGCATTCAGCTCCCAACCCATATCCGTATGCGGAACTTTTCTTGCAGCCGCTTTTACTTCTGAAGCCTGTATCACAGGAATGATAGGATTATGTTTGATAACGGTTGGAAAATAATTTTGCAGACCGATGAAATCAAAATCAAAACTCATCCGTTCCATGTATTTCCATCCTTTGTTGGCGAATTCCATTTTCTGAAGGAATGCAAAATCAGCATTCGGATAACCCATTCCTAATGCAGGCTCAATGAACAAACGATTCATCAGTATATCGATCCTGTTAGCGGCTTTTACATCTTCCGGTTTGAGTGAATACGGAATGACTTCGGAGCAGGAAAAACTTGTTCCGATGAAAGCCTTATTCACAACAGACCTTAATATTCTTCCTCCTTCTGCCTGTGCCAGTATCGCATTGTGAATAGCCGGAAAGAAATTCTTCATTCCCGTTTTTCCCGGTGCATGTTTGCCGAGCATATAGCCAAGTGAGGTAAATCCCATCGGTTCATTCAACACGATCCAGTTCTTTACACGATCGCCAAAGTTCTCGGCACAGATAGTTGTATAACGTGAGAACCATTGCAGCATACGGTAATTCGTCCAGCCACCTTCTTTTTCCAGTGCATGTGGAAGATCCCAATGATATAAAGTGACAAAAGGAATGATGTCAAGCTTCAAACATTCATCGATCACTTTATTATAAAATGCGATCCCTTCTTTATTGACCTTTCCCGTTCCTTCCGGCAGAATTCGCGGCCATGAAATGGAGAAACGAAAAACTTTAAAGCCCAAAGCTTTTACCAGCAAGAGATCATCTTTATACCGATGGTAGAAATCGCAGGCGATGGATGGCTTTGCGTTGCCTTTGATCTTTCCTTTGCGTCGGGAGAAAGTATCCCAGATCGATAACCCACGTCCGTCTTTATTCCATGCGCCTTCATTTTGCTGGGCAGCCATGGCAACTCCCCACAGGAAGTCATCACCGAATGAACGTAAGGACGGGAATCCGTGAGCGGGCATGAAGCGTTAGTAATTTGAATTCGAATTTGTGGAATTAATCGGCAAGACCAATATTAATAAATTGTTGTGAAGCGCTTCGGCTACGTTCAGCGTCTATATTTCATGCTGAACAAAGCTTTTGAATTTTGCAGAAATCTAAACACAAAATGCCCGGCATGGCATGAATCGTGCACAAAAATTCATATGAAGAAACTATTCATTTTATTATCCTTATCGTTCTTCGTTTTGGGTGTAAGCGCCCAGGACAAAAAAGAGATCGTGGTCAAAGACCTGATCGAAAAACAGCAATACAGTTTTATTGCCGAATATGCATTCCCGCTGAATGGTAACAGTATTTATCTCACTTCCGGGTACGACCTCAAAGTCTCGAAGGATTCCGTCAACTCCAACCTTCCTTATTATGGAAGAGGATATTCCGCTCCTGCTGATCCTACGAAGATCGGCGTGAACTTTATCTCTACAGGGTTTGAGTACAAATCTGAGCAGGATAAGAAGAGCGGCTGGGATATTTCAATAAAACCAAAAGATGCAGGGGATATACAACGACTCGAGTTACATGTTTTCTCGAATGGCCAGGCGAGTTTGCAGGTTTATTCGCTCAATCGACAATCTATTTCTTATAACGGTTACATCAAAGAGACAAAAAAGAAATAGGATAAGACGATTTATCAAATCTTTATTAACATAACAATGCTTTAGCATAATAATTGCATTACTTCGTTTCTCAAAAATTCGTGCTTATGTCCTATGTCTTCGTGAAAACTGTATGCTTTACACGGCTGATCAAAGCCGGCGGACGCCTCAGAGAATTCAACTTCATCAGGTTGGGCGGAAATCGTCAAAACATTTTTGATGTTGACGTGGTAGATAATCGATTCAACCGCGTTATGTTCAAGGTTCAGAAAGATGAGCGTGACTGGCATATCATCCAGCAAGCCGATCTTCCGGAGTGGGTTTCTAATGCAGAAACCGAGCTAAGGGAGATAATACTTGAAGAAATATCAGCCCCACCTGCTGTTTTACATCATTTTCCCAGCGAAGCCTAGTCATTCTTCCCGACCAATCGATTCAACCTCGCTATTTTTGCGGTTATGGCCGACAAAATATTCAGAGGTAAGATCACTTATGTTCAATACGAAAAAAAATTCGTGAGCATTGAGTATTTGGATAAGGGCAAGTCAAAGTCCATCAATGGTAGCATTAAGGAAACTGTCGGGAAACCTCATCATTTCCGTGAAGGAGATGAAGTAGATTTTATGCTGACAAGATCGGTTCGCGGCGACAAAATGACGGCAAGCAATATCAAATATCTCTTCAATAATTCTCTCAGCAATCTTTTAAGTAAAGCAAACACTGAAAATGACTTCACCGGTTATCTTAAACAAGTGGATGATAAATTCTTTATTAAAGAAATGAACAGTTATCATTTCTTTCCGCTGAAATTATCTCAGTGGGAGAAAACACCTTACCCGGATGAACTGAACGAACCTGTAAATTTCAAATTGGTCAATTTTTCGAACCCCGATAAAGTAAGCGCTTCTTTATTGCATCCTTCTTATATATCAGAATTCAAAAAAGCACAAAAATTATTTGAGGACAAATCAGAGATCGATGGAAAGATATCTAAGATAACTCCGCATGGCATCTATGTTGATGTCATCAACAATAAATTACAGGCAAAACTTCCGATCACAGAAAGCAAAGAAGAAAAGATAGGTGATATCATAAAGATCATCATCACCTATCTTAGTCCTGATAGAATTGTCATCAAAAGAGTTTAGCATGAATTCATCCAAGACAAATGATCCGCTGCACGGAAAAACATTAGAAGCGATCCTGAACCATCTTGTAGAAAAATTGGGTTGGGAAGATCTCGGTCAGCATATCAACATCAATTGTTTTAATAATGATCCGAGTATAAAATCAAGCTTGAAGTTCCTTCGCAAAACACCGTGGGCAAGGAAGAAAGTGGAAGAGCTTTATATCAGAAGCATATCATAACGCTTCTATACTTTAATTTGCAATATGCCCGATACCAGTTTAAATAAATATATCAGTGAAAGCGGTTTCTGCAGCCGCCGTGAAGCTGATAATTATATCGAACAAGGAAGAGTTACGATCAATGGTAAAGAAGCTATCAAAGGAAATCGTGTTGGCGAGAATGATACTGTTGAAATAGACGGCGAGCCGCTGAAGAAAAAGAAAGCACCGGTTTATATCATGCTGAATAAGCCCAAAGGCATCACTTGTACAACAGATCAGAAAGACAAGACCAATATCATCGACTTCATCAATTACAAGACACGCATTTTTCCTATCGGAAGATTGGATAAACGTTCGGAAGGTTTGATCTTTTTGACGAATGATGGCGATATCGTGAACAAGATCCTTCGTGCAGGAAATAATCACGAGAAAGAATACATCGTTACAACTGATAAACCGCTTACACTCGACTTCATCAAAAAAATGCGCAGCGGCGTTCGCATTCTCGGCACCGTTACCAAACCATGTTTTGTAAAACAGGAAGGCAATGATCGTTTTCGCATCATATTGATACAAGGTTTGAACAGGCAGATACGGCGTATGTGCGAGACATTGGGTTATAACGTTACTTCTCTCAAAAGAATCCGCATCATGAGTATCACATTAAGCGGGCTTGCGCCGGGTAAATGGCGTTACTTCACTCCCGATGAGATGAAGACCATCAATGAAATGCTGGCCAATTCGAGTAAGACCGCAGATGCCGGCACCGATGGGATGGATGAGTAATGAAATCTGAAATCCGAAGTATGAAGTCAGATTCATTAATCATACTTCAGACCTCCTACTTCTGACTTCTTTTTGTCTTCTTCAGGTAAAATGCAAGTCCTCATTGAGCACAAAGTGTGGAATTGTCTCCATTCAGGGGTAACTATGTAGTTCTACTTCTACAGAATGCTCCAAAAGTTCTACATGTGATAGATAACTACTTCTATAATCTACTACAGCGCAGGATTGTTTCTTTGCACTGTACTTATTGATCAAGGCCGTTGCTAACCGGTAATTAAAAATAACTCGACCACTAAGATCCAAAATTGAAAAAACCAACACCCGGAAAAACCCAACGATTAATCCGTACTCAAGAACCCAGCCTTTTACGTTGAATTCATACACTCATGTTTGCGCCGCTCTTTACAGGGGGGCGTTTTTTTTGCTCCTACTGCAAGCTTGTTAAAATAATTCTATCAAATTCTATTGGCAAGGTTGTTGGCTGATATAGATATTATTCACTTTTAAATCCATTCCGTATGAGTACAAAGCTTTTGATAACAAGTTTGCTGGCAGGTGCCGCAATAGGAATGCTTCTGGCTCCTAAAAAAGGAAGTGACACACGTAAAATGATCGGTAAGAAATTCGGTGATCTTAAAGACAGGTTACAGGGTATCAGGGAAGCTTCAGAAGAAGAACTCCAGGAACTGGCAGATCTTTTTAAGAGCAATGTTGATGGCTTGAAAGATGATGTGCGTAAGAGAGTATTGAATGTGATCAAGTCAACACAAAATGCACGTCATAGAATGGCTGAAGAAATAGCCAATTAAAACTAATTTATCCAATGTCCGGTTTAAAAATAAAAGGGAGCAGTAATGCTCCTTTTTATTTGGTGATATCTTTTGCTTTCTTCTTGTTCTTTTCAGTTTGTTGTTGCTTCGTTGAGAACGGCATCGAGAAATAAGACGGAAGCAATGATCTCTTTCTTGCAATAGAAGGTTTGTGATATTCGATATAATAAAGTTTCAACAGGATGAGAAAATAAGAAATGATCAGCGGCCCGAAGATCAATCCTGTTATGCCGAAATATTTCAAACCCATGATCACACCCAGAACCGTAACAACAGGATGCACATCCGCCATCTTTTTTGCAAGAAGGAAGCGGATCACATTGTCACTTGTACCGATAACGATAAGCCCCCATCCTATCATAAAAAATCCCTGCCAGTTCTGACCGATCATGAACATATAAATACTCACCGGAACCCAGATCAACCCTGTTCCTACTAATGGCAAGATAGAAGCAAAGCCCGTTAGTACTGCCCAGAAACCCGCTTCTTGCAATCCAATGATCTTATAGGCTGCAAATGCCAACGAACCATGAACGATCGCGATCAACGGAATGGCTACGGCATTACTGAATGTTTGCGCTACCAGTTCATCACCGAATATTTTTATTTTCTTTCCCGGAAACGGAAGATAAAAAATAATGGCAGCTTCCATCCTGTTCACATTCATCAGCATAAAGTATAAAAAGAAATACATCATACTCATGTCAATAAAGAATTTGAATCCCGAGTTAAGTGCCGTTGAAAGAAATTTGGTAGCAAAAGCCTGGAAGTTATTCAGGTTATTACTTGAAATAATGCTGATATGTATCTTCTCTTTTATCAGGCTGTCAAAATGTTTCACCTGGTCAAGTAACTGCTGAGGGTTCTCCATCATCGTTACTGCTTTATCATATAGCATGATCGCCATTAACCCGATCGGCAATAAAATGATGAAGAAACTCACAACGATCACCAATACGGTTGCGCTGGATTTTTTCCATCCTTTCTTCTTCACCAGCCATTCAAATCTTGATTTTACAAGAACATACAGTATCACAGCGGCGAGAAATGCTGTGAAGAATTCGATAAGGCTTGTCAGCAATGCCAACGCAAAAACAATGATGATCGCTAAAAAAATGTATCTGTTGATCTTGAAATCCCGGAGATTTTCCATGTAACTTGTATTGGTACAATGATTGTGTATCGTAAGTTAGTCAATTCAAACATCAAACCAGTTTTATGAACAACAACAAAATATTTTTTGCAGGGTTACTGTTGGGTGCAGCTGCAGGTGCTACACTGGCCTTGTTTCTTTCAAGCGAAAAAGGAAAAGAATTACTGGCAGAAGCAAGAGAATCGGCAAATGATATTAAAGAAGACATTAAGGACAAGATCTCCGGGCTGGATGATGAATTGAACGCTTTATTACAAAAAGGAAAAGATTTCCTCGATGAATTAAGAGCAGGATCGGCCACATCATAAAAAAGTAATATGCAACCTGAAGAAAAATTCTTTACCGAATCGAGAAAGAAGATAGAAGAGTATGTGCAGAACCGCATCAGTTTACTCAAACTGCAAATGGTTGAAAAAGCTTCGCGCCTCATTGCGATGTTATTTTCAGGATTAGTTATAGCGTTGTTATTTTTTTTCATACTACTCTTCATCAGCATCATGGGCGGGTATTATTTTGCACAACTTACCGGTAGCCTTTTCATTGGCTTTGGCATCATATCTGCATTCTACATCATTGTGCTGCTGGTAGTGATAAAACTTCGCAAGAATGTAATAGAGAAATGGGTGATCAATATTGTGATCAGAACTTTCTTTGATAAAAAAGACGATGATGATGACGATGAAAAATAATATCGGCCAGATACAGGATCTCGAAGAGCTTCAACTCAAAGTAAGATCATTGAAGAGAGATATTCGTGAACAGGAAAAAGATCTTGAAGAACGTTGGGATCGCTTACCTCATGAGACCATCAAAGCAACAGTAGGCGCTGTGATACCGGTCTTTCTCGATAACCGTGTTGCAAGCGGTGCATGGAAGATGATCAAAGAAGGACTAAGTTTCTTCTTCAGCCGTGGTGATAAAGAAGGATCATGGAAAGAAAAGATAGCAGGACCGGTAAAACAAGTTGGCTTCTTTGCAGCATTAAAGATGTTATATAGTTTGTTCAAAAGATAAAATCAAAGATCATGAGAGGAATATTATATTTCGTAGCAGTGATATTGGTGATCGGATGGCTACTGGGTGTATTTGTGTATTCTGCAAAAGGGCTTATACACGTATTACTTGTATTAGCAGTAGTTTCTATATTACTTCAACTCATCGGCGGAAGGAACAGCGATTAAGTTTGATATCAAACTCATATTATTCTCTCCGAAAGGTTTATTATATTTAGACTTCAATAAACCCTAACAATATGAGTTTTTCAGATCGCATGTCAAATGGTTGGAACATCACCATGAACAGCTTTAAGGTCTTGAGAGAAAACAAAAGCCTTGTTCTGTTCCCCATACTTTCAAGTATTTCGTTGATATTGATCGTTGCTTCATTCTGCACGGCAGTTGTTGCCGCCAACGGATGGAACATAGAGAACATCGATATAGAACCACCTTCAAAAGCGGAGGCTTATTTGTATTCTTTCATTTATTATATCGTCAACTATTTTGTTGTCGTGTTCTTTAATATGGCTTTGGTTCATTGTACCAAATTGTATTTCCAGGGAGAGAAACCAACGATTCGCCAGGGAATTCAATTCAGCCTCTCCCGTATCGGTACTATTTTTTCATGGGCCATATTCGCTGCTACCATTGGTACGATCTTAAAAGCCATCCAGGAAGAATCCGGGTTGGTTGGTAAGATCATCACCGGCATCATCGGTATCGTATGGAGTATTGCAACATTCTTCGTTGTTCCTGTGATCGCTTATGAAAATCTCGGGCCGATCGCTGCAGTAAAACGTTCTTCGCAGATCATGAAAGAAAAATGGGGCGAAAGCCTTGTAGCCGGCTTCAGTTTCGGGCTGATCAATTTCATAGCGATGATCGTTGTAGCTATTCCGCTCTTCCTCGTTGGTTCGATATACAACCCGATCGCAGGCATCATACTTGCAGTATTGGGTGTGTTCATTGTTCTATCGATATTGAGTGCGGCGCATACGGTATTTGTAAGTGCGGTGTATCACAATATCACCGGAGACCCGGTTAAACATTTCGAACAACAGATGCTTGATAATTTGTTCGACACAAAAAGAAAAGACTGATCTTTTCAATATTAACAAGGTAAACCGGTGTTCGAAAAGCACCGGTTTATTATTTTCACTGAACGATCGCTGCCGGTATCACTATGACAGCAACACGGAAAATACATATTGTCTTAGTATGGCTCATTGCAGCGATCTCCTGCAGCAGCATATCATTTGCTCAAAAAAGAATTTCAAAGGATACTACTTCTTATTCAACGCAACAACAAGCGATCGCTTACCTCGATAGTATTCATCATCTCGATACAAGCAAATTCTGGCCGAACATAAAGCCTGCTCTTTACCTGAAGAATGTTCGTGATAATATTCTTGATCCTTTCCATTTGTATGAAGGAAGAAATACGAATTTCTGCGCTTATGCTGCGCTCTCCTACTTGCCAACACATAATGACCCGCTCACGTTCGTGAAATTCATGATCAATATTTATAAGAATGGAAAAGCAGGAATGGGAAGAGTTTATTTCTATCCTTCGTATGAAGTACGACAAGCTGCCGGATCTTTAACATTCAAGGGAGAAATGGATATTCGTCCTGCTGATCAATTATGGTGTTTGGTACTGGCAGATCATTTCAAAGGTTATCTTAATTATTTCGATCATCATTTTGATATGGGCGATGAAAATAAATTCTGGGCTGCCGTGAATTTTGCCAAATTCAATCGCATGATCAAACGCCTTTTTAATTATAATGTAGATGCAACGGGATCTGATCTCATTCGCCCCGGATTCAAAGACCTTTTCTCTTATTTAAAAGAGAGAGTGAAAACAGGAATTGTTTTTCTTTATCTCAACAATACATTTCTCTATAAGAAAAGTCATAGCAAAGCAAAGTTTGCCGTTCCCACTCATTTTGTCTTGCTACTCGATATCTCAGAAGCAGATGGTATGATCAATATCACTTATTGGGATTATGGCGGAAGATCATTACAACAGGTAACGACCGAGTTCCTCCATAAGATCGTTTTCGGGATTTCTCACTGTACTGCAAAAACAAATGATTAGATATCTTACCATATTGACACTTTGCATTGTTCTTTTACATTCCTGTAAAACACCGAAGAATTTTACAACGGAATATTACAAGAAGCATGAGAAGGTCCTGACAAGAATGGAAGAATCATACCGTTCGTTATATAAACAGAAACCATTCTCTATAGTGTTCTCCGATAATTCCTATAACTACATCTCCATAGAATTGGTAACAGATAGCTTGCGGTATATTTATGATTTCTATTTAGACGAGCCCGATCTGAAAGACACGCTTGTAAAATTCGGGTACAAAGCAACGGCTATTGCAAAATTGATCGATGACATGCGATCCGTTAAATGTACATGGATAAACAATCTCAATTATTACGCTGCTGATACTTCGAAACGTTCACTGGTATTCATGTCGATCAGGCCCAAAGCACTTGACCTTCCTTTCAATTCAAAAAAATATTATATCCTCACCTTCTACCAGCAACCGCAGTATTACGATGAAGAAGGAAGATTACTTGATGGCAGAACGTTGCGCCGACTCAGAAGAGTAAATGGTGAGCTATTCCGCCGTATCACCGATAAAGTTTGTTATACAATTTCGGAAACGTTCAGGTAAATAGATACACCCCGGTATTCCACTTTCGATTTTTTCCTTTTGATTCTCCACTTTCGATTTTCTACTTTCGATTTTTGATTTCAATTTGGGGCTCTCAGCTTCATCACCATCATCAGGTTTAGATCCGGCTATCCGCTCGCAGGCTCGCTTCTATCCGGCAGCCCTTCAGCAATTATGCTGCTATCAACCCTGATCTTCAATTTTCAATCCTCAATCAAAAAATATTCCTGAGATATTCCTGAGATATACCGATGATATTCCGATGATATACCGATGATATACCGATGATATACCGACCTCTATCCCATAACTATCCTACTTCAACCCGACTCTTGTTCATAGATATCCCTACGATATTCCTACGATATCCCTACGGTATCCCTATGATTATTCGGTATCTATCCTACCACTACTCGTCCCATACGCGTCTTCCATTCTTCTATGGATCATAAAATATAAATACCATTATTCCTTACTGCCTATTGCCTATTTTTATCGGATGAAATTCTCGGAGAAGATAAAACTATGGCATCGTGCCTGGAAATATAAATACAGGGATGATATCGGCGAGATCGCTTACCTGCAGAAGAGTATTCATAATGGTGATACGGCATTTGATATCGGTTCACATAAAGGCGGTTATTTATACTGGATGCAAAAAGCAGTTGGAAAGAACGGCAAAGTGATCGCATTTGAACCGCAGTTGAACGGCTCTCATTATTTATCTGATCTGAAATCCGGCATGAACTGGGACAACGTTAGCGTGGAGAACAAAGCATTATCCGATCGCGATGGCGAAGAAATATTATATATCGATCAGCAGCCTTTCAGCGTTTCTTTTGAAGCTTCACTTGAAATGAAATACAGCAATACGGCTGTTCCGCAAAAAGTGATGATCACATCGGTTGATAATTATTGTTCATTACACAAGCTCTCTCCTTCCTTCTTAAAGATCGATGTAGAAGGACATGAATGGAGCGTATTGAACGGTGCGAAGAATACCATGCAGCAACTTCACCCGAAAATATTATTGGAATGCGAAGCAAGGCATGGCGGTGTTGAGAAAGCAAGACAATGTTTCGATCTTATTCTTTCATCTGGATACAAAGGCTTTTTTATCCATCGGAAAGAAATAAAACCACTGGGCGAATTCGATTTCAGCATCCATCAATCACAGAAAGGCGAAAACTTTTGGAACAGTCCGGACTATTGCAATAATTTTGTATTTGAATCCTGATGTCAGAAGTCTGAATAAACCATTAAACCAATTGTATGATCAAGTCATTACATGACCTTGAAGTATTCAAGTTGTCATTCGCCTTCTCCATGAACTTATTTAAAGCAAGTAGAAAATTCCCTAAAGAAGAGCGATACTCTTTGACAGATCAAATCATCAGATCATCACGATCAATAACGGCAAATATTTCCGAAGGTTGGGGCAAAAGAGTTTACCCAAATGAATTTAAAAGGCATCTTATCTATGCCTTAGGTTCATTGGAAGAAACTAAAACATGGCTTCAATTTGCAAAAGAATGTGTGTACTTGGATATAAAAGAGTATGATTATTTTTGTCTGCAGCTTGACGAACTTGGTGCCAAGATCTACAAGCTATTTGAAAACTGGAAAGCATTTTAAAATTGTCAGACTTCTTACTTCTGACATCAGACTTCAATAAAAATGACGAAATTATCGGTGAACATAAACAAATTTGCAACGCTGCGTAATTCACGTGGCGGGAATAATCCTGATGTCGTAAAAGCAGCGATCGATGTTCAGCTATTCGGTTCAGATGGCGTAACTGTTCACCCGAGACCTGATGAGAGACATATTCGTTATGATGATGTGCGACAAATAAAAAAGATCATCAAAACAGAATTCAATATCGAAGGCAATCCCACAGAACAGAAGTTCGTCGATCTTGTTCTCGAAACAAAACCGCAGCAGGTTACATTGGTACCGGATGCATTGGGGCAACTGACCTCTGATCATGGTTGGGATACGATCAAGCACAAGGATTATCTCATCGATATCATTTCCGTTTTTAAAAAAGCTGGTATACGCGTTTCTATTTTTGTAGACCCGCATGTAAAGATGGTAGAAGGTGCGGCAGCAACAGGAACAGACCGAATCGAATTATATACTGAAGGATATGCGAAAGAATTTGAACGCGATGCTTCGGAAGTAAGTCGCCGGTTAGCAGTTCAACCTTATGTTGATGCTGCAAAGAGAGCAAAAGAATTAAAACTTGGTATTAATGCAGGTCATGACCTCGATCTCAATAATCTGAAATTCCTCAAACAAAATATTCCCTGGCTTGATGAAGTAAGTATCGGACATGCGTTGGTTTGCGATGCATTATATCTCGGATTAGAGAATACGATACAGTTGTACAAAAGACAACTTGCCGATTGATTCCATTCATCCCGCAACTCATTCACTAGTCACAAATCAGTTTGGATGCTATGATGATAACAGTAGCTTGAAGTATCAAAAAACTACTGTTTATGAAAAAACTGATACCTGCGATCATCGCATTGCTATTCTCTGCACATGCATTTGCACAAATACCGCTTACCGTTCTGCCAAGTGGTGGTAACAAAAAAGCTTCCGTTTCTGAAAGAATTGGTTTGACCGACATAACGATCCATTACGATCGCCCCGGTGTAAAAGGGCGTGAAGGAAAGATCTGGGGGCAACTCGTTCCGGTTGGTTTCACTGATCCCGGTTTCGGAAGAAGTAAAGCCGCTCCATGGAGAGCCGGCGCTAATGAAAATACTACGATCGAATTTTCTACTGACGTAAAGATCGAAGGCCAGTCATTGCCTGCAGGCAGATACGGATTCTTTATCGCTTATGACCCGAATGAATGCACATTGATCTTCTCAAAGAACTCTACTTCGTGGGGGCATTTCTTTTATGATGACAAAGAAGATGCATTACGCATAAAAGTAAAACCTGTTGCATCAGACAAAAGTGTAGAATGGTTGAAATATGAATTCTCTGATGAAACAACCAACACAGCTGTTGTTTCGCTTCAATGGGAAAAATTAAAGATCCCTTTCAAAATAGAAGTTGATTATACGAAAGAACAGATCGAATCTTTCAGAAGAGAATTAAGAACTGATAAAGGTTTTATCTGGGAAAGCTGGGACCAGGCTGCGCAATGGTGTGTTCAGAATAATACCAATTTACAGGAAGCATTATTGTGGAGTGATTCAGCAACAAGTACCAATTTCGGCGGCGACCAGAGTTTCCAGCCATGGAGTACAAAAGCCCAGATACTTGCAAAATTGGGCATGCAGGATTCTGCTAATAAAATAATGAAGAAGGCATTGCCTTATGCAAATATGTTCCAGATACATCAATACGGCCGTCAATTGTTGGGACAGAAAAAAGCTAAAGAGGCGCTGGAAGTATTCCAGCTGAATTACAAGAAGAATCCTGATCAGTTCACCACATTGGTTGGCTTGATAAGAGGTTATTCTGCCAACGGAGATTTCAAAAATGCCCTTAAATATGCGAACCTGGCGCTGCCAAAAGCTCCGGATCAGCAGAACAGGAATAATGTAGAGACCATGATCGGGAAATTGAAGGATGGAAAGGATGTGAATTGATACAAATCCGTTAATTTCACCTTCCCAAAAATCAACATTATGAAAAGAATATTTGCAGCATTAGCTTTTGTTAGTTTAATGGCTATTTCTTGTGATTCAAATGCACAGAAAGACAAATCTAAAAGACCAAGCCCTCCCGCTAAGGTTACTCAAACTTTAAAAGGCGGTACTGTTGTAACGATCGATTATAGTCAGCCTGCAGTAAAAGGAAGAGAGATCGGCAAAGATGTAGAACCAATGGAAGGTAAAGTATGGAGAACAGGCGCAAATGAAGCAACTGTTTTCGAAGTGAGCAAAGACGTTAGAGTAAATGGGCTTGCATTACCTGCCGGTAAATATGGTTTGTACACTATTAAGAACGGTGCTGAGTGGACGATCATCTTCAGCAAAAAATGGGATACATGGGGAACAAACTACAGCGAATCAGATGATGCTTTGCGTATAAAAACAAAGACAGCAAAACAATCTACTCCTTCTGAGCGCATGACGTTTACCATTGATGAAAAAGGAACAGTTACATTGGCATGGGGTAATACAGGTTTTTATTTCTTTGTAGAAGAATAATATCAACAACAGATATAAAATCAAAGCCGGTGAAGTTCACCGGCTTTTTTATTTAAGAACCTATCTTTTTATAACTCGCAACGATACCTCGTATCATTGATGAACTGAAACCCTGGTGTTCCATCTCATTCAATCCTGCGATAGTGCAACCTTTAGGTGTGGTTACTTTATCTATCTCTTGCTCGGGGTGAGTTCCTTTCTGTAATAATAATTCTGCAGCGCCTTTTACCGTTTGCGCCGCGATGAGTGAAGCAGTCACCGCATCAAAGCCGATCTCAATTCCTCCTTGAATATTAGCTCTTATATAACGCATCGCATATGCAGTACCGCAAGCACCAAGAACAGTTGCTGCATCCATCAATTTTTCATCGATCGTAACCACTTTACCTAATTGCTCAAATAAATTATCAACGTAATCAATCTCGTTCTTCGATGAATTAGAGCTGCAAACACAGGTCATGCTTTGCTGAATGGCAATAGCAGTATTCGGCATGGCACGAAAAAGAGCGGTTTTCTTCTTGATGATCTCTTCGATGTCTTTCATCAATACACCTGTAACAACAGATATTAAAATTGTATTTGCACGAATATCTTTCCTGATCCCGTTCAGTACATCACTTACCTGGAATGGCTTTACCGCCAGAATGATAACGCTACTTTTCTTCACCGCTGCATTGTTATCATCAGTTACTTCAATTCCTTTTTCTTTTAAATGTTTTAGCGTAGCAACATTTCTTTTTGTGATAATGATCTCAGAAGCTTTGGAGAATTTACTTTTCAATAATCCTTCTGCAATGGCAGAACCGAGGTTCCCGCCTCCTATTATAGCGATCTTCCTTTCCATATTAATTGTTTTGAATTTTCGCAGAATCAGCTGCAATCTGTGCCTGTAATCCTTTTGCCCATGTAACCATTGCGCTGATCTGTTCTTCACTTAGTTTAGCGTCTTTATGTATCCATAAGTATGAATTCAACGGCATTACTTTCTTTTCAACCAGCTCAATTGTTTCTTCGAGCTTATGAATTTTCTTCTTCGGTTTATATGAATTGAAATCAGAAAAGTTAAGATGCCTTTTACCGTCCTTTATGTGACTATTCAACCACCATGCTACCGGTTGCACATTATTATACCACGGGTAGTTTGTATTGTTAGAATGACAATCATAGCAAGATGTCTTCAAAGAACTCAAAACGCCATCCGGTATAGTATAATGAGTAGCGATATCATTAGGCGATGCATTGGCCGATATATTTTTCTCCGGACGAAAGAATTGTATCACAATGAACGCGATCAGTAACAGGTAAAGAAATTTCTTGAACATAGCGGTTGTTTTACTGAAGATAAAAATTAAAGCGATAGGTCCTTACCCATCGCTTTAAAGATTTTGAAACAATTATATTTTATAAAGCGCTTAATGCACTTTCTGCAGTTTCTTTTGAGAGAAGATCAGCAATAGCAGCATCATATTGTTCATACCACCAATCGATCGTTCCCCAGAATTCGGCATTGATCATCATTTCACCAGTGGTTACTTCACCGATCTTTTCAAATCCAACACCGGTTCCTTTGAATACATCTTCAAATTTTGAAATGTCTTCCGGAGAAACAGAAACGATCACCCTGCTTTGTGCTTCACCGAATAAATAAGCATCAGCCCTGAAATTCTTATTCAACCTGATATCGAAACCTAATTCACGATTGAATCCTGTTTCGCATAAAGTGATGAATAACCCTCCTTCGCTGATATCATGAGCAGATCGGATCAATTTCTTTTTGATAAGCGAAGCAACAACTTGCTGTAATTTGAATTCTTCATTCAACTCGAAATGCGGCGCAGGAGAATATTCAACCTTGCATATCTTATGTAAATATTCTGATGAGCTGATATCATTCTTACTGTCACCAATGATATAAATGATATCGCCTTCTTTTTTAAAGTCGATTGTCATTCTATCTTTTACATCTTCCAATAATCCAACCATACCGATCGTTGGCGTCGGATAAACAGGACCATCAGGAGATTGATTATAGAAACTTACGTTACCGCCGGTAACAGGTGTATCAAATTTTCTGCAAGCTTCACCCATTCCTTTGATCGCATTCACAAATTGATAATATACTTCAGGATCGTAAGGATTACCAAAGTTCAAACAATTGGTAACACCCAATGGAGCACCACCACTGCAAACAATATTGCGGGCTGCTTCTGCCACTGCGATCATCGTTCCTTTATACGGATCAGCAAAAACATATTTGCTGTTACAATCGGTTGTCATGGCAATACCTTTTGTTGTTCCTTTCACCAATGCTATCGGAGCATCTGTTGGTGAATTGGTAGAAGTATTACCTGTCCCTACCATACTATCATACTGATTATATACCCAACGTTTGGATGCGATAGAAGGAAGCGTGATCAGTTTCTCTGCAACATCTTTCAGATCTTTTGGAACAACAACCGAATCGATATTGAATGCTTTGATTTTGTCAAGATATTTTGGTTCACGATATTCTCTTTCATATTGAGGAGCGCCGCCGCCAAGTACAAGATCATACGCAGGTAATTCAGCTTCCAATTCTCCATTCATATAAAAACGAAGAATGCCATCGCCGGTAACTTCACCGATCTCAGAACAAGGAAGATCCCATTTCTCAAATACATCCAACACCAATTGTTCTTTTCCTTTTTCCACCACCATCAGCATTCTTTCCTGGCTTTCACTCAACAACAATTCCCAGGCCTTCATATTTTTTTGTCGCGTCGGAACTTTATCAAGATCGATCCTCATTCCAACTTCACCTTTCGCACTCATTTCAGAAGTTGAACAAATAATTCCTGCTGCACCCATATCCTGCATACCAACAACAGCACCTGTTTGAATTACTTCGAGGCAAGCTTCCAATAATTTCTTTTCCTGGAACGGATCACCCACCTGTACTGCAGGAAGATCTTCAGCGCTATCCGCAGTAATATCAGCAGAAGCAAACGAAGCGCCGCCGATTCCATCTTTACCTGTTGCACTTCCTACAAAGAAAACAGGATTACCGATTCCTTTTGCAGTGGCAGAAATAGTTTCACCATTCTTAACGATACCGACGCTCATTGCATTTACCAGCGGATTGGTATGATAACAATCCTCAAAATATATCTCGCCGCCAACAGTAGGAACACCAAAGCAATTTCCATAATGACCGATACCATGAACAACGCCTGCAAGCAAGTGTTGTGTTTTCGCTTCAGAGAGATTTCCGAAGCGAAGTGAATTCAATGCAGCGATCGGTCTTGCACCCATGGTGAAAATATCACGATGAATGCCGCCAACGCCTGTTGCCGCACCTTGAAAAGGTTCTATTGCCGAAGGATGATTATGCGATTCAATTTTGAAAACAACTCCGAGCCCGTCGCCGATATCCATCAAACCTGCATTCTCCTCGCCTGCTTTCACCAACATCTTCTTTCCGTCGCGAGGTAGTGTCTTCAACCACTTGATAGAATTCTTATAACTGCAATGCTCGCTCCACATACCACTAAAGGCACAGAGTTCATTGAAGTTGGGAGTTCGTCCAAGTATTTGTTTGATTAATTCGAATTCTTCTGCTGTGAGGCGGAGTTGCTCCGCGGTCTTTACGGTAACTTCCATAGTTGTAAATGAGGAATCACAAAGATAAGAGAATGACAAATGTAGAATGGCGAATGTGGAGAAAATGGAAGTAAGATGTACAACTTAACATATCAATCAAGCAACTTCTTATAGAGCGCCTTCATATCAGCGATCTCTTCTTCCTTATTAAAATGTTCATGAACGAATTTGTAGCCCTTCGCTCCCATTTCATTTCTTAAAGAAGGGTTTTCTATTAATTTATTCAGCGCTTTCACGAAACCATCTTTATCGTTCAATTCTGTAACGAAGCCTGTCTCGTTGGCAAGTATCACTTCATTTACTGCGCCAACATTTGTAGAAACGATCGGCTTGGCTGCTGCTTGGGCTTCCATTAAGGAGATCGGAGTTCCTTCATTCAAAGAAGTAAGAACAATGATATCGAGTCCGGCCATTACTTCATCAATATTCAATATCCAGGAAGTAAAAGTGATAGGTGCTGCAACAGGATTTGCGGGGAAATGCGTGAACGATATCTTATCATTTACCAAACGTTCTTCTAGTTCTTGTCGCATCATGCCATCGCCCACAATAAAGAAACGAACCTTCGGATTTGTCTTTAATACTTCTTTCGCTATATCGAGGAATAGAGAATGATTCTTTACGGGAACGATGCGGCCAACGATACCGATCGCCACTTCATCTTCTTTCAATAAATAATCCTCACGGAATTTCTTTCTTTTATCGATCAATGATCCGTTGAATTTTTTCAGATCGATACCGATCTTAATGATCTCGAATTTTTCTTTTTTAGCGATGCGATACTTTTCTGCCAGTTCTATCTTCTGTGATTCACTGATAGCAATGATACGGGTAGTAAAAGATGCGATCCTTCTTTCTAAGAAAAGAATGATAGAAGTAGCGAACGAATTGAAATAAGAATGAAAGATATGGCCGTGATAAGTATGCAGGATGATCTTCACGCCGCAAAGTTTTGCTGCAAATCTTCCCAGCATTCCGGGTTTGGCTCCGTTGGTATGAACGATATCGGGTTTGATCTCTTTGATCAGCCTTTTTATTTTGAAGAAAGCCCTGATATCCTTGAAAAGATTCACTGAGCGGCGCATATCGTGAAGCGGGATCACTTTTACGTTCCTTAATTCGTTCGCAAGAAAAAATGCGTCGTATTCGTCATTCATTTTTTCGCCCACGATAAGGAATACTTCGTGTTCTTCCGACAACTGAGCTGCCAGGTGCGCTGTATCCAACGCCGCTCCGCCTATGATCAACCTGTTAAGAAATATAGCAACTCTTGCCATGAAAAATTTGAATGCGGAAAGATAAACCTAAAATTTTATCTATTTTGCTGTTTGATGATGCTCTCAGTACTTCTTTTCATAGCATATACCGTCTTTTTTGCATGGTGGATATCGAAAGCAAAATGGATAAAACAAACCGGCATCATGCCGATGTATATAATAGCTTTCTTCTTACTCAAGATAGCTGTAGGATGTTTATACGGATACTGGTATTCGAAGACGAATGCATCGATCCAGCCGGACACCTGGCGTTTTCATGAAGAAGGTTTGAAGGAATATCATTTGTTGTTGAGTGACCCCGGAACTTATTTCAGCAATTTATTTCACAACGATTACGACGCCGGCTGGTGGAGATTCTTTACGCCTGCGGATTCTTACTGGAATGATCTGCGGGATAATTTAATGGTGAAGATCGTTTCCTTGATGGATCTCTTCAGCGGCGGCAATTATTATGTGAATGTTGTTCTGTATTCTTTCTTCACTTTTTTTGCTTTCATCTTTCTATACAAAACATTCAGTATCGTTTTCAAAGAGATAAATTCTATTGCTGCATTATTCATCTTCCTCACTCCTTCCTGTTTATTCTGGACAAGCGGCATTCATAAAGACGGATTGATCTTACTTTTCCTAAGTTCATTGTTATATCACTTAGCGAAAATCTGTTGTTCGGTAATAAAAAGTAACAGGAGTTATCTGATAATATTCCTGATGCTTTTATTCATCTTCCCATTCAGAAATTATATCACACTTATATTGATACCTTGTATCGTTGCATTGCTGATCACAACAAAAGCAAGATGGAATGCAGGGGTCGTTTTCTCTTGTATCTTTTTAATATGTAGTATTATCTTCTTTGCAGGAAAATACATTCATCCGAAACTAAATTTTCCACAGAAGATATCTTATCGCCAGGCGGAGTTTCATGCGTTGGAAGGAAATTCAAGATTAACTCAAAAAGATCTCGAACCGAATTTCAAAAGTTTTGTTTTAAATGCTCCGGAAGCACTCAATCACTCATTGCTTCGGCCGTATTTATGGGAGTCAAAGAAGATATTCGAGATCGCTGCAGCAATTGAAGTGATCATACTTCTTATCGTGATCATACTTTCATTCATATATCCGTTAAAGAATAGTTTTTGGAAGAATGATTATGTCATTTTTATTTTCTTCTTTATTGTTCCCATGCTACTATTGATCGGCTATACCGTTCCGTTTGCCGGAAGTATTGTCCGTTACCGAGCCATCTACTTCATGATACTATTAGTTCTATTTGCCCAAAAAATCGATTGGTCGAGGCTGAAACCCAATCGTATTAAATAAATTTATATTTGTTTTTATTGAAGTATTTAACCCAAATAGCCCGCCAATTAAAGCAGAAACTAACATTTTACCCACCATCCATCGAATTTTTGTAGATATTTTTCAGTAAAACTTGCCCATTTTACTATTTCCTCCCAACTTTGGCCGCGTAAAACAAAACACTTTTATGGAAAGCTTGCGTTTCAAAGCGATTGAAAACCTCACTTCGGGTTCAAACGAAGTAGCTGTAGAAGGCGCTAAAAAGATCACCGCCATTTTTAATTCGAATGTATTTACCCTGCAGACAGCACGACAATTTTTGAGTGATGAAGCATTCAAGAGTTTATCGGCTTCAACTAAGTCGGGATCAAAAATAGAACGTAAAGTAGCAGACCAGATCGCTGCCGGAATGAAGCAATGGGCAGAAAGCAGAGGAGTAACTCACTTTACACACTGGTTTCAACCATTGACAGGAGCAACTGCCGAAAAGCATGATTCATTCTTCACATTAAAATCTGATGGTTCACCGATAGAACAATTTGAAGGCGATGCATTGGTTCAACAAGAACCGGATGCATCATCATTTCCAAGCGGTGGTTTGCGTGCAACATTCGAAGCACGTGGTTATACTGCATGGGATCCTTCATCACCGGCATTCATCATCGAGATCGGTCATGGTAAAACATTGTGTATCCCTACCATCTTTGTTTCTTATACAGGTGAAGCGCTCGATTACAAAGCGCCATTGCTGAAATCAATTGAAGCTTTGAACAAAGCTGCTGTTGATGTTTGTAATTATTTCGACAGGAACGTAACAAAAGTTTTTGCAACACTTGGCTGGGAACAGGAATATTTCATGATCGATGAAGCAATGGCAAATGCAAGACCTGATCTTGTATTGACAGGACGCGCTGTGTTTGGTCATTCTCCTGCTAAAGGACAACAATTGGAAGATCATTATTTCGGTTCAATCCCTGAAAGAGTATATGCATTCATGAGAGATTATGAAGAAGAATCCTATAAACTTGGTATCCCTCTTCGCACAAGACATAATGAAGTTGCACCTGCGCAATTTGAGTGTGCTCCTATTTTTGAAGAATTGAATTTAGCTGTTGATCACAATACGATGTTGATGGATGTGATGACACGAGTTGCAAAGCGTCATAAATTAAAAGTGTTGTTGCATGAGAAACCATTTGCCGGTATCAACGGCAGTGGTAAACACAATAACTGGAGTTTGGCAACTGATACAGGGGTGAATCTTCTTGCTCCAGGAAAAACTCCTAAGACAAACCTGATGTTCCTTGCTTTCTTCGTGAATAGTATCAAAGCAGTTTTTGATCATGCAGATATCTTAAGAGCATCGATCGCATCGGCAGGTAACGATCATCGTTTGGGTGCTAATGAAGCACCGCCAGCTATCATTTCAGTTTATATCGGCCAGTATTTGAATAAAGTTCTTGAGGAGATCGAAACAAGAGTTGGTGATAAGTTTGATGAACAGGATGAAGTGATGTTGAAATTGGATATCCATAAAGGTATCCCTGAGTTGATGCTTGATAATACAGACAGGAACAGAACTTCTCCTTTCGCGTTTACCGGAAATAAATTCGAATTCCGTGCTGTGGGTTCATCTGCAAATTGTGCCAACCCGATGACGGTATTGAATACGATCATGGCTGAAACGCTTACTACGTTCAAGAAAGATGTAGACGCATTGATCGAGAAAGGTGAAAAGAAAGAGATCGCTGTGATGCATGTGATCAAAGAATATATCAAGAAATCAAAGAAAGTTTTGTTTGAAGGCGATGGCTATAGCGAAGCCTGGGAAAAAGAAGCAGAGAAAAGAGGATTGCCGAATGTAAAGAATACACCACTTGCACTGGATGCAATGGTAACAAAGAAATCAAAGAAGCTTTTTGAAGATCATAAGATCTATACACATTCGGAATTGGAAGCCCGTCATGAGATCGAGCTGGAAAAATATATCAAGAAGGTTCAGATCGAAGCGAGAGTGATGGGTGAATTATGCACGAGCCATATACTTCCATCAGCAATCAAATATCAAAATGTTCTCATCACGAATATTAAAGGTTTGAAAGAGATCGGGCTGAAAGAATCTTCTTATGCTAATCAAAAACAGATCCTTGAGACAATTGCAGAACATGTAAACACTTTAAGTGATCTTGTTGAGAAGATGATCGAAGCACGTAAAATTTGTAATGCAATGACCGATACAAGAACAAAAGCCATCGGTTATGAAAGCCAGGTGAAATCAAAATTCTTTGATGATATCCGCTATCATGTAGATAAACTGGAATTATTGGTAGATGATCAATATTGGGTGTTACCTAAATACCGTGAAATACTTTTCTTGAGATAAGCAATCGAATATGACAAACAAAAGGCGGGAAATTTCCCGCCTTTTTCATTAAACCACCACAAGTAAGAAGAGAGATTTTTAGAAAGTATATCGAATGGCGAATCCGCCCCAACCACTTTCAAAGCCGGTTCTGCCTCCATCACCAAAACTGAAAGATGGTTGCCAGTCGAGCGACAAGTTGATCGGTGCATTGTTGATCTTGTAATCAAGACCCAGCACACCATCAACCCCGATATACGCCCCGCTCTCTCCGTAGCGGTTCTTATATTTTGTATTCCAGAAACCAATATGTGCACCCGGACCAACATACCACTTTAGCCCTGGAGCACCATTTATGTCTCCGTGAATTTCATATAAACCTGTTATACGTGTACCCCAATCCCAGAAATAAGCTAATCCTTCGATCGCATTTTTCTCATTCAGAAAATGCTTGATTGTGATGGAGCCGGGATAGAATTTTACACCAAGGGCCGTTTTATACGTACGACCCATACTTTGCGCATTTGTGACCTGAATAGAGAGCGCCAGAACGATTGCTAATAAGACCAATACCTTTCTCATGTTTGTTTTTTTGATTCAACAATGATTTTCAAATTCCCTGCCAAAGAGAAACGATATTTCAGTTAAAAGAAGTCAAGCAATTATTATTTGTTTTTCTTTTAACAGAGTGTTTTTTAAACGTATTAGCACAGTATTTGTCTATGTATCGTATCAAAATCGATCAATATGAAAAAAATTCTCGCTATCGCCGTAGCCGGCATTCTGTTCTCAACCGCTGCAATTGCGCAACGACCTGTCGGTAATGCCGAAAGGATAGCAAAACAAAAGAAAGGAACCATCGGTCCAAACAACAATAAAACCGATAATAAGCAAGTTGAGCAAAGACGTTCTCCGGATGTAACATACACGCCTGAAGAAAGAGAAAGAAGAAAGGAATACTGGAAGAAACACAAAAAGTACAGGCATGATAACGGAAAACACAAGGGCTGGTACAAACAAAAGCACAAAAAACACAAACATCATAACGAGAACAAACAATAACAGGTTTCGTCCTTTATAAAACAAAACCCCCGAAATTCGGGGGTTTATCTTTTATTTCATTTTGAATGTTTCGAGGAACTTGGTGGTGAAATCTCCGCTGATGAATCTTTCATCCTGCATCAATTGAAGATGGAAAGGAATAGTTGTCTTCACTCCTTCTATCACATATTCGCTTAATGCACGATACATGGTATTGATCGCTTCTTCACGTGTACGTGCGATGGTGATCAGTTTACCGATCATCGAATCATAATAAGGAGGAATAACATAACCGGCATATACGTGTGAGTCTACACGAACCCCGTGGCCACCGGGTGTATGTAATACAGTTATCTTACCCGGACTCGGTCTGAAATCATTATAAGGATCTTCCGCATTGATACGGCATTCGATCGCATGTTGCTGCGGTTCGTAATTCAATCCGCTGATCTTTTCTCCTGCTGCGATCTTGATCTGTTCTTTGATCAGATCGAAGTTGATCACTTCTTCCGTAACGCAATGTTCTACCTGGATACGTGTGTTCATTTCCATGAAATAGAAATTGCGATGTTTATCTACGAGGAACTCGACCGTTCCAACACTTTCATAATTGATAGCTTTGGCAGCTTTGATAGCAGCTTCACCCATTTTCTTTCTTAACTCGGGTGTCATGAACGGTGAAGGAGATTCTTCAACGAGTTTCTGGTGGCGACGTTGAATAGAACAATCGCGTTCACTCAAATGACAAACAGTTCCGTACTGATCACCGGCAACCTGTATCTCGATGTGACGAGGTTCTTCAACAAATTTCTCCATGTAAACACCATCATTCTTGAACGCTGCGGCGGCTTCTGTTTTTGCCATATTGTAATTGCGTTCGAGTTCGGCTTCTTCCCAAACAACACGCATACCTTTACCACCACCACCTGCTGTTGCTTTTAAGATAACAGGATATCCAACTTCTTTTGCGATCTTCTTTGCCTGCTCAACACTCTCCAATAACCCGCCACCACCGGGAACAACAGGAACACCCGCTTTGATCATTGTATCTTTTGCAGTGATCTTATCGCCCATCATATTGATCATTGTTGGTGTGGGCCCGATGAATTTGATATCGTGCTGACCGCAGATCTCAGAGAATTTTGAATTCTCTGCTAGGAAACCATAACCAGGATGGATCGCATCTGCATTGGTGATCTCTGCAGCTGCCATCAGGTGAGGGATATTCAGATAAGAATCTGCACCTGCAGGTTTACCGATACAAACTGCTTCATCGGCAAACTTTACATGTAAACTATCTTTATCAGCAGTAGAATAAACTGCAACGGTTTTAATACCCATCTCACGACAGGTTCTTATCACACGCAATGCAATCTCTCCACGGTTTGCTATTAATATTTTTTTGAACATGGAATCAATTTGAGAATTTGAAGATTTGAAAATTTGAAAATCATTTTGAACAACCTGAAAACTGAAACTGTGATCTACATTCTCAAATTTTCAAATTGATTAATTTTCAAATTAAGCAGGCTCTACAAGGAAAAGAGGTTGATCGTACTCAACAGGGCTTGCGTCTTCTACCAATACTTTTACGATCCTTCCTTTTACTTCGCTTTCTATTTCGTTGAAAAGTTTCATTGCTTCGATGATGCAAAGAACTTTACCCGGAGTGATCTCTGTTCCTACTTCAGCAAATAGCGGTTTATCAGGACCTGCTTTGCGATAGAATGTTCCGATCATCGGGCTTTTTATGGTAATGAGGTTATCTGCTTTTGGGGCGGCAGCCGGAGCTGCTGCTGCCGGAGCCGCTGCTTGTGCAGGAGCTGCAGCCATTGGTTGCTGGTAAGCTATCTGCTGTGCCTGAACAGGAGCTGCAACCGTAATAATCTTATCTTCTTTTTGCTTGATCGTGATCTTGAGTCCTTCTTCTTCTACACTGATCTCGGAGATATTGGTCTTATTGATGATCTTCACCAATTCCTGGATTTGTTTGATATCCATATTCGGCAGTTTAGGTTTTTTATAGATGAAAGTGGCGGCTAAGGTAAGGAATGAAAAATCGGAAATCCTCAATTTTTGCTCACTTTTTCAAAAAAATGACCAAAATCGACCCAAAAATGGGCAAAAAACCTCAAAAATTGAGGGAATCCAAAGATGACCATGGACGATGGACCATAGACGATAGCATGAAGAAATGGCGAATTGCAAATGACCCATGGCGAATGAGTGGCGCCAGAGAAGTGGAAGTGTTGATGCTTTACCGATGAACTATCCATGCTTTATCCATGGCTTATCTATGGAGTATCCATGAACTATCACCGAAGGATGAAAATAAAAAACCCCGCTGATAGCGGGGTTTAAAGAATTGTATAAGTTTCTAAAGATTCAATATCATGAATTCAAGCATACCCCTGATATCTGATCCGAGAAGTCCGTTCGCATGGTTATGGAAGGTAGTGTAATATATCCAGCCCGAACCGGTGGGATTATCGCATGTTCCTACATGATCGCCATGTGCCAAATGCCCCGACAATTCGCTTGCAGGAATGGTGATCGTTATGGAACCGTTCTCTTCAATATGGCAGATGGTAACCCATGCAGTATCGTTTGCCGAACCAACATGTAAAGCCGGAGCTGATGGATCATGATATTGATGCGTTCTTATTGCAAATGCTGAATCAGCAGTTGGATGCTTCACCAAGACTTCCCAGAAATTTGTATCAACATTGCGTATATGTTCCCAGTCGCCAAGGTCATATATAACATCCATCGTTGTTTTACCAAGAAAAGACTGTAGTGCAGGGGAAGATATCCTGCTGTTAGGATAAGCTGTATTATGAACACCCGATTTATCCGCACAAAGTAAGTTATCCTGTATGAAGCCCCCCGCTCTTGGTGAACCACATTGCTGACCTGTACTGAAATCAAAATTCCCGATCAATGCATCCACTGACCAGTCAGAGAGATAAAGGCTTCCGCCATTGCTTACATATTGCGAGAAAACAGCATCATGACTTGAATCACCATAAACAGGGCCGCCGCAATCGAGAAAAATCGCATCGTAAGGAATAAGATTACCGATATCATCAAGATCATTATTATTAAGTTCTGTGGCAATGTAACCCATCGAATCGATCAGTATTTCTTCTATTCTGTCAAATGCACCCGTTACATAAGCAAGATCCGCTACCTGTTGCAGTTTTACTGCACTTGATGAAACGGCGATGGTTTGATCAAGTACAACATCAACAGGAATGATCGTACGGAAAAGAGATCCGTCACCTGTTTGAATATGCAGATCATGATGACCGGCAGGAACTTTAAAAGAGAATTCTCCGTTCGAATTTGTATTCGTGTGATACACTTTCCCGTTGGTAGAAACAAATACCAATGCCTGCCTGATCGGTGTGCGATTGTTATTGGCAACGACTTTACCCGTGATTATCCCTCCCGGGAAATCACCTGCGTTAACGTCATCATCATTTTTTTTGCAACTAAAGAAGACTAAAAGCAATACAACAAGGGATGTGAGTTTACTTATCTTTTTCATTGCAGTGGAGTTTTGATATTCCGAATATAATGAAATAAAGCAGCTGCGAAAACTATTTCTTGCCACAAATAAAAAAGCCCTTCAAATGAAGGGCTTTCTAAAAGTCTATATTCAGCTTATCCTTTTACTCTTTCAGCGTATTCGTCTGTCTTAGTATTTACTTTGATCACTTCTCCTTCTTCAATGAAAAGAGGAACCATGATCTGTACGCCTGTATCGATAGTAGCAGCTTTCATTGCTCTTGTAGCAGTATCACCTTTGATACCAGGCTCTGTATAAGTAATGGTTGCAATGATCTTATCAGGTAACTCAACCGTCATCGGCAATTCAGTTTCTGTATTCATCATCACATCCACTTCCTGGCCTTCTTTCAAATATTTCGGTGCGTTGATCGCATTTTCCTGAACAGCGATCTGCTCGAAAGTTTGATTGTCCATGAAATTATAACCGCTGTCATCTTTATAGAGATACTGGTACGTTTTTCTTTCAACACGAACCGGGAAAACGGTCTCACCGCTGTTCCATGTTTTTTCAATAGTGCGGTTATTATCCACACCTTTCAGTTTAGCCCACACTTTTGCAGCTGCACGAGCGGTCTTGTTCTCACCGAATTCAACTACTGAATAAAGAGCGCCGTCTAACTTCAATACCATGCCACGGCTGATGTCTGATGTATTTGCCATTGTCGATTTTTTTGAGTCCGCAAATGTAGGCCTTTTCGCCCGCCTGCGAAAGTTTTAATGCATCCTTTTAGGGTAGTTCATGCGTCTTTGGGTAATTTAGCAAGAGAAATAAGGTCTTATGAAAATCATTCTTACTTCATGTCTTCTTCTGATAACTGCGATGTCCTTTTCGCAGAAAGATACTTCCTTACCTGTCTATCTTCAATTTAAGGTCATACCGCAGTTCAAATTGATGAAAACCGATAGCAGTTGGCTTACAAGAGACGACCTCAGCGAACATAAATCCACTATCATCATGCTGTTCAGTCCGGATTGTGAACATTGCCAGCATCAGACAGAGATATTACTTGAAAATGTGAGCAAGCTGAAGCATGTTCAGATCGTAATGGCCACTACTTCCCCGCTTGACAAGATCGATGAGTTCACCAAAAAATATAAGCTGAATGAATACGGCATGTTCATGTTAGGAAGAGACCCTTCCATGTTCTTCGGCACTTTTTATCAATTCAAAGCCACTCCTTTTCTTGCGATCTACAATAAAAAGCGTGAACTCGTAACCGTATTCGATGGCGGAGCGAAGTGGAAGAAACTGGAAGTTGTCTTAAAACAATAACCTTCTTTTCTAATTATAGAATATCTTATACAACCGGTCATATTCTGCTATCATCTTTGCTGCTTCGTCGTTACTATTGGTGAGTAAATGAAAATTGGGCACCACTTTACCTTTTTCATTTATATACTGGATATTCAACTTGCCGTAGTTCTCTTTGATATAATCCGCGAATTGTTTTTTCACCTCGATCGTGAATTGCTTGAAAACAACCTCAGAGATATATTCTCCTCTTAATTCCCGTTTCATTTGTTCATGTACCGGTGAGAATTGTTCGAACTTCCAGAGATTGTCTTTGTAATGGTTTGATGAATTGGTGTTATTAACGAAGATGCCCCGTATCATCTCCCCTTTATACATTACTTCAAATATATCTGTCGGGTACGTGATCCGATGGTCTTTTACCTGGACCCATATCTGTTCGTTTGTCATCCGCTAAAGCTACACTCAATTTATTCAGTAATAATTTAAATTTTCAACCTTACATTTGGCGCACAAAAATTAACTCACCCCAAAATACTTGTCATTTATGAAAGTTACTGTTGTTGGAGCCGGTGCCGTTGGAGCAACCTGTGCCGATAATATTGCACGCAAACAATTATGTGATGAATTAGTGATCGTCGACATCAAAGAAGGTGTTGCAGAAGGAAAGGCAATGGACCTGATGCAGACCGCACAGATAGAAGGTTTCGATACAAAGATCATCGGCAGCACCAATGATTATTCAAAAACAGCAGGAACGGATGTGGCTGTTATCACTTCAGGTATTCCACGCAAACCCGGAATGACACGTGAAGAACTGATCGGCATCAACGCAGGTATTGTAAAAACAGTTACACAAAATCTTTTACAGAATTCTCCGAATGCGATCATCATCGTCATCAGCAACCCGATGGATACAATGACCTATCTCGCATTGAAATCATCAGGTGTTTCCAAGAATCGTATCATCGGCATGGGTGGTATCCTTGACAGCGCCCGTTTCCGTTATTATCTCAGCCAGGCAATGAAATGCTCTTCGAATGATCTGCAGGCAACAGTTGTTGGCGGACATGGAGATACGACAATGATCCCGCTTACCCGTCTTGCAACATATATGGGAATGCCTGTTGGTAATTTCCTTGATGAAGCATCGCTGAAAAAAGTAGCAGCCGATACAATGGTTGGCGGCGCCACACTTACAGGTTTATTAGGAACATCTGCATGGTATGCACCGGGAGCAGCCGGAGCTATGCTGGTGGAAACGATCGTAAGAGATGAAAAAAGAATGATCCCTTGCTGTGTTTCACTGGATGGCGAGTACGGACAAAAAGATATTTGTCTTGGTGTTCCGGTGGTAGTGGGAAGAAATGGCTGGGAAAAGATCGTTGATTATAAATTGAATGACGAAGAAAAAGCTGCGTTTGGCAAAAGCGCTGATGCTGTAAGAGGAATGAATAGTGTGTTGGGCACTTTAAATCTCTAATAGTTTCTTTTAAATGATATGAGCCCGTTCAAATATTATGTTTTGGACGGGCTTTGTTTTGTAAGGACTTGTTCCGTAACTTTCGCTACCGAGAAAAATTGATATGCTTCGCTGCAACCTAAGGCCCCGTTTATCTCTTTTGATATTTGGTATACTGTCATCCTTCTGTGCCAGTTCTCAGATCGTTGTTACGCAGGAAAGTAATGCAACGATATTAGCACAAAGATTGGTTGGCGAAGGCATCATCATTTCAAATGCAACCTATACAGGTTCTCACAGTGCAGCAGGTATTTTCTTCAACTCAAATACCAATCTTCTTATTGATAGCGGTATTGTTCTTGGCACCGGGGATGTATTAGAAATTCCGGGCGGCGCTTTTACCAATGCATCAAGTTCTCTTGGTGTTCCGGGTGATGTTGACCTGGCATCATTGATACATGGTCATCTTACACGTGATGCAAGTATACTTGAATTCGATTTTATCCCTTTAGGCGATACCATCAGGTTCAGGTATGTTTTCGCTTCGGAAGAATACAACGAATATGTTTGTACCAAGTTCAATGATGTATTTGGTTTCTTTATTTCAGGACCGGGATTTCCGACTCCGAAGAACATAGCATTGGTTCCGGGAACAAGTATTCCCGTTGCGATCAATTCAGTTAACTCAGGTGTTCCGGGAAGCGTTGGCGGTGTATTGGATACATGTTTGAATATGGGCGCCGGTTCTCCTTTTACACAATATTTCATTGACAATACCAGCAGCATCGAGATCACCTGCGATGGCCTCACTACAGTTTTAACCGCAACTGCATTGGTAACTCCTTGTCAAACTTATCATCTTAAACTCGCCATTGCCGATGCAGATGACAGCAATTTCGATAGCGATGTTTTTCTTGAAGCAAAAAGTTTGAGTGCAAGTGCGATCACTATAGATGGTAATCTTGTTCCGACAGATAACAATGTTTCTTATGTTGCTGAAGGTTGTAACCAGGGACAGGTTCGTATCAAAAGAGCACACGTTACTTCATCTCCGTTACCAATCACTTTATTCTTCGGCGGAACTGCTACGAATGGTGTTGATGTAACTACGATCCCGTCAACTGCTATCATACCGGCGAACGATTCAGATGTGATAATAACAGTAACGCCTTTGATCGACAATATCACTGAAGGCATCGAAACACTTAAGATATATGTTGCACCCGGTTGTTCAAACGGAACAGCTACTGATAGTATCTCTATCGAGATAAGGGATTTTGATACGCTGAATGTATTGCCAAAAGATTCAGCATATATGTGTAAGAACGGAACGGTTCAATTACAGGCAACAGGCGGTTATACAACATGGTCGTGGTCGCCTGCAGCATCATTGAACTTACCAAGTTCTCCAAGTCCTATTGCTTCTCCTTCATCAGATACCTATTATGTATGTACTGCTGATTTCTCTAATTGTCATGCACGGGATTCTGTATTGGTGAAATTCAAAAGATTGAAACTTCGTTTGAAAAGAGATACACCTTGTTTCAACGAAGGGCGAGGACAGATCGTTATCAGCGGAGACAATTGGGTGCGTCCGCTTCAATTCAGTATCAATAACGGGCCATTCGGAAGTGATAGCTCATTCAATAACCTTTATGCAGGATCTTATTTAATGACGATCAAAGATGCAACCGGTTGTACCGATACACTTACAGTGAACATCGCACAAACTTACCCGGATCTTGCAGTGAATGAAGTTATCATCACTGCATCATGCACAGGTGCAAACGGACAAATAACATTGACCGGAACCGGTGGGCTCGCTCCTTATTTCTATTCTGTTGACGGAACAAATTACTCGGCAGGAAATGTTTTCTTTCCTGTGAACGGTGGTAATGATACAGTGTTTGTTCAGGATTATAACGGATGCAAAACGCCAAAACCAATTGTTATTGCCAATGATCCTCCGATCAATATCGTGATCGCAGGCGTGACTGATGCAACTTGTTCGGGTTTACCTGACGGAACGATCACCGTAAATGCAAGCGGCGGTAGTGGTAACTATACGTATTCATCAGGCGGAGCTTTTCAACCCGGTAATGTGTTGAATGTTCCGGGAGCAGCTGTAACCGTTACGGTAATAGATAATAAAGGATGCACTTCACAACAACCTGTAACTGTTCCTTTGAATAATTTCATATCGATAGATGCGGGCGCTCCGAAAACAATTTGTGAAGGAGATCATTTCTCATTGGAAGGAATAAGTAATACTGATACGATCACCTGGTCGCCATCAACAGGAGTGGATGGAATACATCAACTCAACAGCAATGCTCATCCTACTGATACCATTATGTATTATCTCAATGCAGTATCAGGTATCTGTACAAGAAAAGATTCTGTGATCATCACAGTAAGGCCTGCGCCGATACCTGATGCAGGAGATCCTTTCGGTATTTGTTACGGAGGAACAACTCAATTGCATGGAAGCGGTGGCGTTGAATATAACTGGCATCCCACAGATTACATGACCTATGCTGATTCCTCTGCACCTACGATAAGACCGTTAGAAGACATGACATACTATCTCGCTGTTACGGATATCTATGGTTGTCATTCTTTGTTTGAAGATTATGTGAACGTGAATACAGTTCCTGCTGTGAAAATATATGCGGGACCTGATACAGTTGTTGCGGTGAATCAACCATTGATCATGCATGGAGATGATGTGAATGTGAGCGGTGTTACACAATGGGTATGGACACCTGCTTATGCATTAGATGATTCTCACAGTCAGAATACAATTGCAAGATTAGATGTAGATACAACTTATATTCTCACAGGTACTACACCTGAAGGTTGCGAAGGAAGCGATACGATACATATAAGAGTGTATGTTGGGCCTGATTTGTACGTTGCAAGTGTTTTCACTCCTGATAATAATGGTGTGAATGACGTGCTGCATGTAAAAGCGATCGGTATCGACAAGTTCCGTTACTTCCGGTTATACAATCGTTGGGGACAAGTCGTTTTTGAAACACACGATAGAAATTCAGGTTGGAACGGGAAGATCAAAGGGAGCAATGCACCAAGCGGAACTTATGTGTGGATCGCTGAAGGAATTGATTATTTAGGAAGATTGCTGAATAAGAAAGGAATGGTTGTGCTGATCAGGTAACTTTTGATATTACATCTTTTCATATCATTTTAAGGAAGCCGTATATCTTCTCATTACTATTACGTCTTTTCTACCGATTGGATCGTCCGATCTATAAAAAAAGAGACTATCATTACGTTCTTCATAAGTTCCTTCGAAACGAAAAGCATTTCTTATTTCACGTGTCGTGTTGTTTCTGTTAAAATTCATTGACCAACTTATATTCTTAAACCAATATAGATCTACAGCCTCTTTTTGCTTCAAATAATAAAAGCCTGTGAACGGAGTTCTGGTATAATAAATGGAACTGGTATCCTTGGATAAACCACTAATAGAGAATTGGCCATCGAATTTTTTAAATCTTCTATTAAGGAATTTAACTACAAAACAATTACCAGGATCTGAATAGAAATTAAAAACACTGTCATCAATTTTTCTATACAACAATTCCCATTCAGAGGGTTTTGATAAAAAATCGGGCACATTATTCACCTTAGTTGCGCCTGAGCAACCGATCAATCCTGCAACAATCATAAAAAAGAATACATCTTTCATATGCAAACTTATTTATTAAGATCCCCTTTTAAATAGTTTCCACATAATCCAGATCCTTGTGATAAGTTTCTTCCGTGAAATATGCTGCAACTAAAGTGATCGCCATTACAATACTTCCTGTTATCACGGCGCTTGTCCACATAGATTTTCCTGAAGCGAGTAAAACATCTTTGAATAAAAGATTCATCAATGGTAATGAACCACGAACCATATTGGGAATTGTTGTAGCCGCCGTTGCACGAAGATTGGTTCCGAATTGCTCCGCTCCCATTGTAACGAAGATCGCCCAGAAGCCGGTACCGAATCCAAGCAAAGCACAGATCACATACATACTGGTATCGCTATTATTCAGCGGACTGAAATAAGCAACCGCAAAAAGGATCGTCATTGCATAATAAACATAAAGCGCTTTCTTCCTGCTTTTGAAATACTGGCTCACGAAACCGATCAATACATCGCCGATACAAATAAGAATATAAGCGAACATGATGGCTTTGCCGGAATCAATGGTCGTACTTCCGAAGAATTTATTTCCGAATCTATCGCTTTGATTGATAAGAATACCGATGCAGAACCATGTTGGCAAACCGATGCAAATGGAAAAGATATATTTCCTGAATCGTTTACCATTTGTAAAAAAGCAAAAGAAATTTCCTCTTGAAACATCTTTTTGTTCTTTAATATGCTTGAACATTCCTGATTCGGCAACACTCACACGAAGCACTAATAACATTACTCCTAACACACCACCGATCTTATAACACAATCTCCAGTCTTCCGTAAAATGAAAAGTAAAATATGCAGCTACTGCCCCGCTCAACCCGATACCCGCAACCAATGAAGTACCGATACCTCTTTTCTCTTTCGGAAGTAATTCACTTACCAATGTGATACCGGCGCCCAATTCTCCTGCTAATCCTAATCCCGCAACAAATCTTGCCCAGGCATATTGATTCACGGTATGTACATATCCTGTAAGAAAGTTGGCGATCGAGTATAATATGATCGAACCAAACAAAACAGAAAGCCTTCCTTTCTTATCACCCATGATACCCCAGATGATACCGCCAAGCAACAAACCTGTCATCTGAAGATTAATGATGAAAGTGCTGTCTGAAAGCATTGTTGCCTGTGTTGCACCAACACCTGCGACACTCGGCGCTTTTACAATAGTGAAAAGCAACAGATCGTAGATATCAACAAAATAACCGAGTGCCGCAACAATAACAGGTATGCTGAACACTCCGTATGTTCTTTGAGTCTGGGTCATAGCAAGCAATTATGAAGGAGGATTCTCGTTCGTTCGTTTTGATTTACCGAATATGAGTTTGAATAATACAGGCGCTGTTGTAACAAATACGATGATGATAACAATGATCTCAAGATGTTTCTCGAGATCGATGCCCCATTTATTCTTTGATAATTCATTTAAGTAATGTCCTGCACACAACATCGAGCTCGTCCAGGCAACACAACCGATGATATTGAAGAAACCGAATTTCTTTCTATCCATCTGAACGATACCCGCAATGATCGGTGCAAAAGTTCTTACGATGGGAAGGAATCTTGCGAAGATGATCGCACCGCCGCCATGCTTCTCATAGAAATCATGTGCCTGGTGCAGATATTTTTTCTTGAAAAGCATATTATCCTTCCAATGATACATGGCAGGACCGATCTTTTTTCCCGTCCAGTAACCAACAAGGTTACCTAATATACCTGCAGCACTGGTAAGCCCGATTATTATTAAGAGATTCAGAAAATCGTTCCCGGTATCATACAAATAAGCAGCAAGCATATTGCTGAAGATACCTGCAACAAAAAGCAAACTATCTCCCGGTAAAAAAAATCCAACGAACAAACCTGTTTCTGCGAAGAGGATAAAAAGCAATAACCACAAACCACCATTCTCGATGTAGAATTTAGGATTGATGATATCCGACCAACTTATATCTAAGAGAAATATTTCCATTTTCAGTTTGTAGTTTGTTGTTGATGGTTTGTAGTTTCAACAAACCGATTTCTCAGCTCACCGTTTTTACTTCATCTGAAAGTTCTCCTTCCCATTTGCTCACCACACTTGTTGCCAATGCATTTCCGAGAACGTTTGTTGCGGTTCTAAGCATATCACAGAAGTGGTCGATCGGCAATATCAATGCAACGCCTTCCGGCGGAATTTTGAACATGGCGCATGTTGCCAATACAACTATCAAAGATGCTCTTGGCACACCGGCTATTCCTTTACTGGTTAACATCAATACCAATAACATGGTTAACTGAGTAGGAAGATCGAGATGAATACCATACGCCTGTGCAATAGCAAGACTGGCAAATGTCATGTACATCATACTTCCGTCGAGATTGAAACTATAACCAAGCGGAAGAATGAATGAAACTATTTTATTCTTACAACCGAATCTCTCGAGTTCTTCTGTCAACTTAGGAAATACAGCTTCACTGCTGGTAGTACTGAAAGCAACAAGCAAAGGATTACTGATATGCCTGAATAAAGAAGGCAATCTTTTTTTCAATATCAGTAAACCAACTCCAGACAAGATCAACCACAATAAAGCGATACCCAGCACAAAATATCCGTAGTAAACAAAATAGAATTTAAAGATGCCTAATCCTTTTTCTGCAACAACTGCAGCCAGTGTTCCAAACACACCAAACGGTGCAAAGTTCATTACATAGTTCACCATTTTAAGAATGATATGCGATGCAACATCAAATGCTTTCACCAATGGTTTGCTGTAATCACCCATTGCTGCAGTGGCAACACCGAAGAAGATAGAAAAGATAACGATCTGCAATATTTCGTTTGTTGCCATCGCTTCGAAAATGCTGGAAGGGATAACGTGTTCAACGAATTTCTGCAAAGAGAATTCAGAGGTCTTTCCCATCAGGTCTTTCAAACCACTTGAATCAGCTTGTGTTAAACTGATGGTGGTTCCCGGTTTGAAGAAATTCACTAATAGCATTCCGAGCAATAACGAAACAAGCGATGCACTGATGAACCAAAGCATCGCTTTACCTCCTACTCTTCCTACTGTTTTAAGATCGCCGAGTTTAGCGATGCCAACCACCAATGTTGTAAACACTAATGGCGCCACGATCATCTTTACCAAACGAATGAAGACCGTTCCGAGTAGTTTTATATTCTTTGAAAATGATTGAAGGGATTCGGGCGATGAATTCTCATGAATGAGATAACCGGTGAGTATACCTGCAAGCATCGCGATCACAATAAATAAAGTAAGCCGGTTTGATTTACCCATGATATTCTTTTGAGAACGTTACGATTGTCGAAAATTCGAAAAATTATCCATTTGACAAAACTTTTGTCATCCATACATCCTTTTGTTGAAAGAAAAACCTGCCTGATTCGAAATAATCCCTATTTTACGCCTCATTATTTTCACCAAACCCACTTCAAATATGAGTTTGTTTGTAAAAAAATCACTTACCTCATTATTGGCGCAAGCAGCCGATTCTGAAAAAGGACTTAAAAAAACACTTGGAGCCGGAAATCTTGTAGCACTTGGTATAGGTGCGATCATAGGTGCCGGTCTTTTTGTTCGTACTGCAGCCGCTGCCGGCGGACATGCCGGTAATGCCGTTACCATTTCTTTTATCATTGCAGCCATTGGTTGTGCTTTTGCAGGTTTATGTTATGCTGAATTTGCATCAATGATCCCGATCGCAGGTAGTGCATACACTTATGCATATGCAACGATGGGTGAATTGATAGCATGGATCATCGGTTGGGCATTGATATTGGAATATGCATTGGGTGCCGCAACAGTTTCTATCGCATGGAGCGAATATCTGAACAAACTGTTGGGAGGACAGATCCCGTATGAATGGTGCCACTCACCTTTTGAATCATTGAAATTAGCCGACGGTTCTATCGTACATGGTTTCATGAACGCTCCGGCTTTATTGATATTGATATTACTCACTTTATTATTGATAAAAGGAACACAGGAATCAGCGATCGTTAACGCGATCATCGTATTCATTAAAGTTGCGATCGTTCTTGTATTCATTGTTATTGGTTGGAAATTCATCAGCCCTGCAAACCACACTCCTTATATCATACCCGACGGAACACCTGGATATGAAGGCGCATGGAATCATGGCTGGAAAGGTATATTGACCGGCGCCGGTATCGTATTCTTTGCCTTCATCGGATTTGATGCCGTATCAACAGCGGCACAGGAAGCAAAGAATCCGAAACGTGATATGCCAATCGGTATATTAGGCTCGTTGGTTGTTTGTACTGTTCTTTATATTTTATTCGCACACGTGTTGACGGGCGTTTCTCCTTTTGCTGATTTCAATGATCCGCTGAAAGGAAAAGAAGCATCTGTTGCTTACGCAATATCTACTTATATGCCTGGATACGGATGGCTGGCAACTGCAGTAACAGTTGCGATCCTTGCCGGTTTCTCTTCTGTGATATTGGTGATGTTGATGGGACAAAGCCGTGTATTCTATACAATGTCTTCTGATGGTCTGTTACCAAAAGCATTCTCTGCATTACATCCGAAATTCAGAACACCATACAAATCAAACCTGATATTATTTGTATTTGTTGGTTTGTTTGCTGCATTTGTTCCGGGTAGTGTTGCAGGTGATCTTACATCAATCGGAACATTGTTCGCATTCATTCTTGTTTGTATCGGTGTGATCATCATGAGAAAATCTGACCCGGATGTAAAACGTCCGTTCAGAGCACCGTTGGTTCCGCTCGTTCCGATACTGGGCGTACTTGTTTGCGGTGCGATGATCTTTGGATTAGATTCAAGAACGCAGATGACAGCTTTGGTTTGGATGATACTTGGTTTGCTTGTTTATTTCGGTTACAGTAAAAAGAACAGTAAGCTCGGAAAAGGCGGAGATGCGCTTCCGAATGCAACCAATTTCGAGAAAAAGTAATCATCTGAAAAACACTTTATGAAAACAATTTCGTTATTCATCATCACGATCTTCATCAGTTGCTGTGCCGTTGCGCAAACAACAGAAAGAGATACAACGGTGATCAGGAAACAACTCATGGATACTTTGTGTAGTTGTGTTGGAAAGGTTGACACGACTGCGATCAAATCCATCAACGATATCAGTACAGCGGTAATGAGTTGCTTCATGACTGACGGCATGAGTTTATTCGTCGAATATGCAGGTGCAAAAGGACTCGACATGAACGATGAAGAATCAGGAAAGAAATTCGGTGAGGAGATCGGCAGAGCACTGGCGATCGAATGCCCGAACTTCCGCAAACTGATCATGAAAGCCATGTCGATGGATGAAGAGAAACCAAAGAAATCAGACTAGATATTCTTTTATACAGATGAGGCCGCTCCAAAAGAGCGGCTTTTTCGTTAGAGATCGTATCCGTAAATTTGCGGGCTTTACAAATTGAAAATTAAGATCGAATATTACAGATTATGGGACGCATATTTGAAGTTAGAAAGGCCAGCATGTTTGCCCGTTGGGACAGGATGGCGAAGCAGTTCACACGTATCGGAAAGGAAATTGCCATTGCAGTAAAAGCGGGTGGGCCTGATCCGGCAACCAATCCTGCTTTACGCCGCTGTTTCCAGAACGCGAAGAGTGTGAACATGCCAAAGGATCGTGTGGAAGCTGCTATCAAAAGAGCTTCAGGAAAAGAAATGGCGAACTATGAAGAGATCCTGTACGAAGGGTATGCTCCGCATGGCGTTGCATTGGTAGTGGAAACGGCAACCGATAACCATGTAAGAACTGTTGCGAATGTAAAAGCGATCTTTAATAAAGGAGGTGGCACATTGGGCAATAACGGAAGCGTTTCTTTTCAATTCAAGAAAATGGGTGTATTCAAATTGAATCCTGCAGGATTGAATATTGAAGATCTTGAATTGGAATTGATCGATGCCGGCCTGGAAGAAATGGGAGAAAGTACCGGTGAGAATAACGAACCTGTATTGGTCTTACGCGTTGCATTCAGTGATTTCGGCAATATGCAAAAAGCATTGGAAGAAAGAAATATCATTCCTATCAGCTCAGAGTTGGAATGGATACCAACCACAACCGTTCCCGTAAACGATTCACAAGCCGAAGAAATAAGTAAGCTGATCGAAAAACTGGAGCAAGACGACGACGTTCAGAAGGTCTTTCATAATATGGGATGATCTAAATAATTCAAAGGCTCAAATGTTTGAGCCTTTTTAATTTTACAGCATGACAGATCTTAGCGATAAAAAGATCGTTCTCTTTGACGGTGTTTGCAACTTCTGCAATTACTGGGTACGCTTCGCTTTAAAGAGAGATAAGAACAAGAAGTTATTATTCACTTCAATACAAAGCGAAAACGCAAAAAGCATTCTGTTTAAATACAATATAAATCCTACTGCAATTACTTCTGTAATATTCATTGAGAATAATAAAGCCTATACTCAATCATCGGCGGTCTTCCGCATCTGTAAAAATCTGAGTGGTATATGGAAGGTATTCTATGTTTTTATCGTCATACCCAAACCGATCCGGGATTTTGTTTACAACCGGATCGCCGAGAATCGATACAAATGGTTTGGCAAAAGGGATGAATGCATGGTGCCGGAGCCCTGGATGCTGGAAAGATTTCTGCCGTAATAGTATCCACAGGGTGTTAATTTGCTTTCCCGGGTATGATTCTTTTTCGATGAAGAATATATCTTTGAAACAATTCAAATACCTGTAAAAGCTACCATCCTATGCTCACTGTGTTTAAAAAGATCACGAGGCCATACAGGTTCGTTTTCGGAAACCTGTATTGCCTTTTCTTCCTTAATGGTTTCTTACTCGCCAGCATATTTTATTTCGCCAGCGAATCGAATTACGAGCGACAACTCTTCAATGTCATCTCAGCAAATATCAAATCAACTTTACCGCAGGGTTATGATCGCGACAGCTTTGCGATAAAAGCCATGTTCATGGCACATGAACTTCAATCAAAACGACAAGACGTTTTCAATACAGGAAAACTGAGCGGATTCAAAGCAGCAGTGATGCATCCTGCAACGGTTGACCTGATGACGGCTGACGGCGCCTGCGGAAGTTATGCTACTGTTCTTGCCCGTATCCTTAAAGCAAATGATTATGAAGTAAGGATCGCACAGATGAGTGTGGATCATGTTCGCGGGGGGCATATAGTTGTTGAAGCAAAAGCAAATAAAGGTTGGATCGCATTGGATGCACTCGATAACCAGTATTTCGTAAAACCCGATGGTGAACTTGCCTCTATCGATGACGTAAGCAGCAATTGGGATTATTATAAGCAACAAACAAGTGCACGTTACCCGCAATTGTATACGTATAAGAATATCAGGTATACCAACTGGAACAAGATACCGGTGATCATGCCTGCAATGAAAGCCGTTCTCAACTGGACAATGGGAAAAGAAGAAGCTGATAAAGTTTCTTTAAGGCCTTATTTCCTGAGGATATACAATTTTGCAGCTGTTCTCATGGGAATACTTTACGTGATCGTAATGATCATCACTTTCAAAAAGATATTCGCTAAGAAGAATGTTTCTTTAAAGTGGAAGCATATTCTCGGCACAAAGAATCAGCCGCAAGCTTCTCCTATTCATTCATCATAGACTTGATAACAGCTACGATCTCTTCTGAATTCGGTTTGCTGAAATAATCACCATCGCTTCCGTAAGACGGACGATGTGCTTTTGCCGTGATCGTTCTTGCAGCAACATCCAACCAGCGATAACCACCTTGTACTTCCATTACCTGCTGGAACATATAAGCAGTTGCTCCGCCCGGAACGTCTTCATCAACAAAAACGATGCGATTTGTTTTCTTGAGTGAATCGAGGATCTTATGATGAATATCGAAAGGCAATAATGTCTGTACATCCACGATCTCGCAACTGATGCCGAGTTGTTCCAATGTTTGAGCTGCATCACTAACAATTCTTAACGTTGACCCGTAAGAAACGATCGTTACATCTGTTCCCTCTTTTACGATCTCAGGAACACCTAGCGGAACTGTGAATTCCAGAATATTTGAAGGCAATTGTTCTTTCAAACGATATCCATTCAAACATTCGATCACCAAACCGGGGTCATTACTCTTCATAAGCGTATTATACATACCTGCAGCCTGCGTCATATTACGAGGTACACATACATACATTCCGCGAAGTGAATGAATGATCATTCCCATTGGTGAGCCGCTATGCCACACTCCTTCTAATCTATGTCCGCGTGTGCGGATGATGATCGGGCAACTTTGTTGTCCTCTTGTTCTCCAATGTAATGTTGCTACATCATCGCTCAATGGTTGTAATCCGTATAATAAATAATCGAGGTATTGTATCTCTGTGATCGGTCTTAATCCTCTCATAGCAAGACCAATTCCTTGTCCTACAATGGTAAGTTCGCGGATACCTGTATCAAAGATCCTTTCTACACCGTGTTTTGCCTGCAATCCGCTGAAGCCCTGGTTCACGTCGCCGATCATACCAAGATCTTCACCGAATGCAATTACCTTATCATTTGTTGAGAAGAGTTGATCGAAATAATTATTCAATACTTCATAACCGTTCACGGCAGGGGTATCATAATTGTATTGCGCTTTTATTTCTGTAACATTCAAAGCGCTCTTCGATCCATCGTTATATAAATAAGTATCGTAGTTCTTTTCTCCTTCTTTTGTAAGTTCATCAATGTAAGAAGCGATAGATGCATCATTCAACGAATGATTGGCGAGTGATAATGTTCTTATTATATCTCTTACCAATGGTTCGCGGTTAGCAGAAAGTTCATTTGAGAGTTGATTGATCGAACTATCATTTGCAGCAGCATTACTCAATAAGCCGATCGCTTTATTTACTTTTTGTTTGATCGGTGTTATGTATTCATCCCACGCTTTTGCTTTTGCTTCGCGAACAGATTCTTTACTTGCATTTTCTATCTCTACTAATTCTTCTTCACTACTCAATGCATTTTCGAGTATCCATTCTTTCATCTTCTTCAGGCAATCCCAATCTTTCTCCCAGTCCAGTCTTTCCATCGTCTTATATCTTTCATGACTTCCGGAAGTGGAGTGCCCTTGCGGTTGTGTTACTTCTTCAATATGAAATAAGGCCGGCGTATGCGTATCTCTTATTTTCTGTATTGCTGATTCAAGCGTTTCACAAAGACCTGCGTAATCCCAGGCCTTTACTTTGTATATATCGAAACCGTTAGTATCCTCTTTTTTCTGGAAACCTTTTAATGCTGCGGAGATCGATCCTTTTGTTGTTTGATATTTCTTTGGAACAGAGATACCATATCCATCATCATACACAAACACAGCTAACGGAACTTGTAATACACCTGCTGCGTTGATCGTTTCCCAGAATTGTCCTTCCGAAGTAGATGCATCTCCTATTGTACAAAAGCAAACTTCATTGCCGTTATCTGAAAGTTCTTTGTATGATCTGAGCTGATCGATATTCCTGAAAGATCTTGATGCAAATGCCAAACCGAGTGCTCTCACCATTTGCCCGGCAGTTGGAGCAACATCGGCTGAAATATTTTTATGATTAGCAAGATCGAGCCAATCGCCATTGTCATCCACGAACCTGCTCGAAAAATGCGCATTCATCTGTCGGCCGGCACTGAAAGGGTCATGATCAATATCGGCATGAGCATACAATTGAGCAAAGAACTGCTGAACATTTGCTTTACCTGCGGCGAACATGAAGGTTTGATCACGATAATAACCGCTTCTGAAATCTCCTTTCCTGAAGAACTTCGCCATGGCTATTTGGGCTATTTCTTTACCGTCTCCGAAAATGCCGAACTTGGCCTTGCCGGTAAGGACTTCCTTTCGCCCCAAAAGGCTTGCTTCCCTGCTTAAACAGGCGATCTTATAGTCTTCTAAAACCTCGTTCCTGAAGTTGTCGTATGATAATTTCTCTGCGTCCTGCACGTTGGAAAAAAGATTTTTATCCATATGCAACAAAAGTATAGAATTGCCCGTCTTTGTTAAAAAATAACTAACAATTTATACTTTGACCACCAATTGCTAACTTAGCGACCTCTTAATAAAATATACCTATAAAATGAAAAAAATCGTCCTGATCTGCAGCGCTTTTATGTTGAGCAATGTTATTCTTGCTCAAACAGATGTGAGCAAAACAAGCACTCCGGCTACTATTACTCCGGTTGTACCACAAGCTCCTGAAATGATTCAGCTTTCTGAGTCTGAACACGACTTCGGAAAGATCCCTCAGGGAAAACCGGTTAGCCATGCTTTCCTGGTAAAAAATCTCACAAAAGATAGTTTGAAACTCGAGAACGTACAGGCTTCATGCGGATGTACAACTCCTACCTGGTCTAAAGAATCAGTAGCTCCGGGTCAATCAACTAATATCACTGTTGGCTATAACGCTGCCGGTGCAGGTCCTTTCGAAAAATATATTACGATCTTCTATGCTGGTGGTAAGACCAAATTATACAAGATCAAAGGTGAGGTTTATGCAACTCCTGCTGAATCTGCACCGACTAATAAAAGCACATCAACTTTAAAAAATTAAATAAACATCATTTATGAAGAAGCTCTTATTAATTGCTGTTGCCGGCATAATCACGATGAGCGGTATTGCTCAGAAGAAAGTGGATGAATTGATCAAATTCAATGAAGCAGCGCATTCATTCGGTAAGATCAAACAAGGCGTACCTGTTACTTACGATTTTACTTTCACTAATATCAGCAATGAGCCTATCGTGATCGAAAGAGCACAGGCTTCATGCGGATGTACTACTCCGAAATGGCCACAAGAAGCTATCATGCCGGGTAAAACAGGTGTGATCAACGTTGGTTACAACGCAGCAGCTGTTGCGCCATTCGATAAAAGCATCACGGTAAAAGTTGCAGGTGCTGATGATATGACGACCTTAAAGATCAGCGGCGAAGTGATCACTGAAGCAAAGCCGATCGAAAATCCTCAAACACAGCCTACAGTTATACAGGCTCCGGTTACAGATCCAAAGCCAAAAACTGTAACTCCGGCTACAAAGTCTAAGACAACAAAGAGAACTACTACTACTTCAAAGAAAAGCTAATTGATCTTTGAGTACATATAACGATGACGATCCCCGCCAAAAGCGGGGATCTTTGTTTTAGTACCTGTCTATTCTTTTGGCATCTGACCAAGAGAGAACCAATTACCTGAATCATCTTTGAATAAAGCTTCCACACCATAGAATTCTTCTTTAGGCGGTTTGCTGAACTCAACTCCTTTTGCTTTTAATTCTTCATACGTTGCATAAATGTCTTTGCATTGAAAAACGCCGAAACCAAGTGTTCCTTTTTTGATAAGGTCACGCATTTGTTCGGCACTTTCGGCAGTGAACGACATGCCTTTTTCAACAGGCATAAGAATTAATTCGAGTTCAGGCTGATCAGGCGGCGTAACGGTAAGCCATCTCATCCCGGGTCCCATCTGTGCATCGGTATGCACTTTAAACCCGAGTTTGTTCACATAGAAATCGTAAGCGCTTTCCTGGTTGAGCACATAAATGCTCACATGATTCATTCTGGAGATCATTGCTATAAATTTTGATTGATAGATCAAAGATGAGAAGCTTATTACGAAGTTCTTTCTTCAAAATTGCTTTTCTTCCATCCTTTCTTTTCGGCAAAACAACCGGGAATGAATTGAAGCGGCGCATTAAGCATCTGCGCTTTTCTTTGTTGTTGTTGTAATTGATATGCCGAAGGCGTGAGCCCTGTTGCACGTTTGAATAATCCTGCGAAAGAACTCAGGCTTTCAAAACCTACCGCATAACAAACATCACTTATGGAAATTTCCGCACGAAGTAATTCCATCGCTTTATCAATACGAACGGATTTCAAATACTGGTGAGGTGTCTTCCCATAAACCTGTTTGAATAATCGTATGAAATGGAATTTAGAGAAATAAGCTTCGTCAGAGATATTATTAAGATCGATATGATCTGCATAATGATCATCCATGAATAGTTTTGCTTGTACTATTCTTTTGTATAAATAGATCCTTGGATAATTCTCTGACATATACTCTAAGATAGGCACAAAAGAAAATCCCGGCCATCAGACCGGGACTTCTCAATTATTACAAGGGTTAGTAAGTGCTTATTGATAATTCCTCAATTTCAATTCAACCCTGCGATTCAATGTTCTTCCTTTTGCAGTTCTGTTATCAGCAACCGGTTTATCCTGGCCATAACCTGCGGATGAAAGACGTGTTGCATCAATTCCTTTCTTTGTGAGATAAGTCAATACAGCTTTAGCACGATTCTCACTTAATACCTGGTTCTTGTCAGCTTTACCTGTATTATCGGTGTGGCCTTCGATAGAAACCCTGAGTTCAGGATTATCTTTCAGGATCTTCACAACAGTATTCAAAGATTTATTCGACTGTGCTTTCAATACAGCGCTTCCTGTATTGAAGTAGATATTCTTAGCAGCAACATTTACTTTATTGATGATCTCTTTACTGATCTCAGGACAACCGAAATTAGAAGCAGGACCAGGCACACTCGGACATTTATCCTCTTCATCATTCACACCATCCTTATCTGTGTCAGGTATCGGGCAACCATCATAACGTGCAACACCCGGAACGGCTGGACATTTATCCTGTTCATCATTGATACCGTCGTTATCCGTATCAGGAATAGGACAACCACTGTATTTAGCAAGACCCGGAACAGTTGGGCATTTATCTTCTGAATCCTGAATGCCATCGTTATCTGTATCAGGACAACCGTTGAATTTCGAAATTCCTTTTACAGTTGGACATGCATCTAATGAGTCGATGATACCATCGCCGTCAGTATCTTTCGGAGGTTCGACAACCGGAACCGGCACTACTACAGGTTCTGGTTTTTTCTTTTCAGTGATCGGCGTTGCAAAACCTATTGCATAGAAAAGATGGCTGCTGGTATTATCCATCACTGCGATGCGGTGTTGTGCATGCAGGAACGCATAAGCCTGGTCGTCGAAATTGAATTGAAGTCCGAGGCCAACAGGCATTACTGCACCGAAATAACCATCATATGATGATGCAGCCAAACCTGCAGAAATGAATGGTGCAATAAAATGATTATCCTTTACCAGTTTAAAATGAAGAGATGCATCCAACTCAGTCAGTAATTTATTGTTCGAAGGAGTTGGCCTGTTACGGAAAGGATAACGAATGAAAGAGAATGCGGCCCTTACATTATAATCTATATTGTTAGTGATACCTTCAGTATAAGTGAAAGCGAGACCCGGCAACATGCGAGCAACTTTATACCATTGATTTGCTTTCAATACAGTGCTGAGAGAAGAAGCTTTTATTTCAGCAGCAGTTTTAAAATCATTCAGAAAGAACTGAATTCCTAAGGACGGTCTTTTTTTGTATTCGTTTGCTCCTTTCTGCGCATACACATTAAGAATGGTAATGGCAGCAAGTGCAAGTACGATGAATTTCTTCATAGCGTTATTGTTTTGGAGATGCAGCAAAAATACAGGCTATGTGTTAATTGTGGAAATAAATGACTGTTTTTTAATGCCCAAGCGGAGGCTTTTTCCCCAGTATTTCCACTTTTACTTTTGTGAGGCCTGCGTTGATAAAATCCAATTTTCGGGCGCCGGCAAGTGTAAGATCAACTATTCGTTTCATTCTCGGGTGTAACCGATCATTTACTTTGACAATGATCGATCTGCCGTTTCGCAAATTGGTTACGCGTAACCATGTACCTAAAGGAACTCTGTTACAGGCGCAGGTCATTTTGTATAAACTGAATATTTCTCCGTTGGCAGTTTTTCTTCCGTGAAATTTTTTGGAATAATAACTCGCGGTTCCATATAATACTTTTGATCTTAATGCAACCGAATCGAGATAAGCGATGGAATCCTTTATCCTCGCGATGGAATCAATTTTTAATTTGGCAGAATCAACTACCGATTGCATCGAATCTATCTTGTTGCTTGCCGAATCTCGTACATGCTGAATGATACTATCTGTTTTAGCCTGATCGGTTTTCACAGTGTCCTGCGCAGAAGATAATAATGGCCATAAGAAAACAATAGCAGCGATCAGGTTTTTCATCATTGAAAGGATTTGTTGGCGAAATACTTTTCCCTCAACATCTTATCCTCTTTGTAAATATCGTCTAAAAAAACAAGTTTGTCGTCTTTTACTTCACAGGTGATATAACGAAAGAACACCGGAACTTTTTGTTTGATCGAATACGTGTGTCTTTCTTCTCTTGCCACCCACGCTTTGATCGTATCCAATATCAAAGGAACTCTTTCAAATGACAAACTATCTTTTCTAACACGTATACTATCACCTGAAGAAAGGAATGCAGCTAATTTTTCCCAATCCTGCACACGAACACAACCATGACTCAATGCCCGCTGATTCCTTTTAAAATATCCACGTGCATTCGTATCATGCATATACACTGCATAATTATTACTGAAATTGAATTTGATCACACCTAAAGAATTATCATCACCCGGATTTTGTCTTATACGATAAGGAATTCCTTTTTTGCCAACGAATTTCTTCCATGTCACCGATGCAGGATCCACCGATTCACCTTTACTATCCAACAGAACATATCCATTCTTTGCGAGATAGCCGGGATTAACGATCAACCTGTGCAACATTTCTTTCATGATGATGCTATTCGGAACGGTCCAGTATGGCATCGTGATGAATTCATACACTTTGCTATTCAACTCAGGTGTTCTTGTCTTCGGATTTCCCACAACTACTCTCGATTGCATCACCATTGTATCCGCATCTTTTACCGTGAGCATGAATGAAGGAAGATTCACGAAAATATATTTCTCAGGCATCGTTTCCGGTAATTGTCGGTAACGATCCATATTGATCACAATGCGCTTGAATTTCTCCCATCCGTTACTGTTCAAAGCATCAACAGTTGATTCACCTGCTACGCTGTCGGCTTTTATTCCTCTCGACTTCTGAAATTTCGCTACTGCAGCTCTTATTGTTGCCGTATCGAAACTCGTCTCTGCGTTCTTCAACAAACCAAGTTCCACCAAACGCTTTTGTAATTGCTGGTAATACTTGGCTGTGTCTTTATTCGGAAAAAAGATATAAGTGGTTTGTTCGAATTTATTTGAATCAAGAAAAGAGCGGATATGAGATTTGATCAATTTGAATTGCTCATGTTTCGGCTCGAGGGAATCAAGAACAGCGTAAATATTCTTGCTCGTTGCTGCTGCCAGGACTTGCGAAGTGAAGAACTCTTTACCATAGATCGAATCTACTTTGGGGACAGAGATACTATCTGTTGGAAAATGCCCGAGTTTCAAATGCCTGCACAATAAGAACGCAGCATCAGTTAAAATAATATCAGCTCTTGCCCATGCGGCTGCATTCTTTTGTTCGGTAGCATCATCATGAAATTTCTTCTGAAATGTCTTTAGTGTCTTTTGATAATAATCTTGCGGAAATAATCCGTAATACCTGCTGCTATCGATGAATTGTATCAGCTGTAATGCTTCCGGCTTCCATTCTTTCTTTTCACTCCAAACAGCGGTAAAATTATTTTTAGTGTAGAGGTCGTTGATCCATTCGTAATATTTCAGCTTCGTGCTATCATTGATCTTTCCTTTCTTTTCGTCGAAAGAAGAACAAAGTTTTTGGATATTATCTGTAAGATGCGAAGTAAACTCTTCCGGTTTTTGTACGATATCATTCTCCACCGGCTTCGGCTTATCCGAGCAACCGCGACACGAAAACAACATGGTAACCACAGCACATATTAAGACCAGCGGGAATAATTTCATAAAAAGGTTAAAACAGGTTTATTAACTTGAGTAATATTTTTTAAGCATTCAAATGAAGATAAGAAATCAAAATCACTTGAAAGGTTGCATAGTTTCCACAGCAATTTTGTTTTTTCATGGGTGTGTTATGGCACAATCCATACCAATCAACAAGTACGGATTGAAAGTGATCTGCGATATTAACACTTATCATACAACTGTAGTTGCAGACAGCAACCAAAAGATGATAGAATTAAGATCGTTGATGCCAAATATTGTTTATGATCTGCGTTATGCAAGCAGGAACAACTTCACACATCGCATGATGTACCCGAGGAAAACCATCCACACTTACCTGCGTTTGCCTGCAGCAAAAGCATTGCAAAAAGCCGAAACAGAATTGAATCAGCTTGGATATGGGTTGAAGATATTCGATGCTTATCGGCCATATTCCATCACAGAAAAATTCTGGGAGCTGATAAAAGATGAACGATATGTTGCCAACCCGGCAAAAGGCAGCGGACACAACCGTGGTATAGCCGTAGATCTTACCATCATCGATCTAAAAACAAAACAAGAGCTGGATATGGGAACAGGTTTCGACAATTTCACCGATTCGGCTCATCATGCATTCAAAAACCTGAATGCAAATATTCTTGCTAACAGAAAATTATTGAAAGACACCATGCTGAAATACGGTTTCAAAGAATTTGATACAGAATGGTGGCATTATTTCTTACCGGATATACAGAAATACGAGATACTTGATCTGAAATTTAAAGAATTGCTTAATTGATATTCGTTACTTCCACCACCGCCTCGAAATTGATCGGGCCATAAATATGAGGGAACGTATCAGCCGCAGAAGGCGACCATTCATGAACGAACTTACTGGAGAGTTTGTCTGTATCGATAACAATCTTTACCAGGTTCTTTTGACCGGCAAAATATCTTTGCAATACTCCGGCAACCTGGTCCTGGTTACTGCAATGAATGAACCCCTCCGATTGCAATGAAGGCGCTTCATAATATCCTTTTGCTTTTGCAGCATCCCATTCTTGTTTGGTAGTGACGTGAAATATATAGCTCATGATAGAATTTAAAATTGAAAATTACTGATTGATGATACGCGGAATTCTTTGTTCGATCATCATCAGGTCGGCAAGAACAATGGCTGTTACCGCTTCGAGTATCACAGGAACACGCAACGCAATACAGAGATCATGTCTTCCTTTGATGGAAACATCTTCCAGCTTTCCTGTTTCCCAGTTCAACGTATTCTGTTCTTTCGGTGTTGATGAAGTTGGTTTGATAGCGATGCGGAACACGAGTTCATTCCCGTTCGTTAAACCGCCAACGATACCACCGGCATTATTCGTTCTTGTTGTTCCGTTCATATCAACGATCGCATCATTGTGTTCACTGCCGAACATTTTTGCTGCCGCGAATCCTGTTCCGAATTCAATCCCGCGAACAGCAGGTATCGCAAATACAATATGACTTAACAACGATTCAGCAGAATCAAAGAAAGGTTCTCCTAATCCAACAGGCAATCCTTTCACTTTACATTCGATGATGCCGCCGATAGAATCTTTCGCATCGATGGCTTTCTGCAATCCTTTATCAAGATCCTTCTCTCCTCCTATTTCCAATATCTCTGCTTTGATCGAAATGTCTTTCAATATTTTTTTTGCGATCACGCCTGCAGCAACTAATGCAACAGTCAATCTTCCCGAAAAATGTCCGCTGCCGCGATAATCTTCAAAACCGCCAAATTTTTTATGCGCTACAAAATCTGCATGCCCCGGTCTCGGAACATCTCTTTGCTTATCATAATCAGATGAGCGTACATTATTATTCTCGAAAAAAATTGTGAGCGGAGCTCCGGTAGTGACATTATCAAATAACCCGCTTTTGCAAATAGGCGTATCATCTTCCTGTCGTGGTGTAGTGCCTTTTTGTGTACCGCCTTTTCTTCTTTCAAGATCTTCTTCGAAGTCATCAACACGCAATGTCAATCCTGCCGGGCAACCATCGATGGTAACTCCCACCAGTTGCCCGTGCGATTCGCCGAAGATGTTTACTCTGAATATTCTGCCAAATGAATTCAAGTTGTTTGATTTAATTGATTAAAGATACGCCGGCTCCGAGCTTTTTCAAATCCTCAAAAAATTCGTGGTAAGATTTATTCACCGCTTCTGCATGTTCGATAGTCACAGAACCGGTAGCTTTCAGTGCAGCAGTAGCACAAGCCATCGCAATACGATGATCATGCCGCGAATGAACTGTTGCTCCTGAAACTTTACCGCCTTCCACTATCATCAGATCGTCCTGTAATTTTATATTGATCTCCATCTTACCGAATTCTTCCTGTAAGGTGACAGAGCGTTCACTTTCTTTATACGCCAATCTCGATACACCTTCGATCACCGATGTTCCTTCGCAATAAGAAGCTAATGCCACCAACGGCGGAAAAAGATCGGGACAATCAGTTGCATTGAAATGAAAAGCTTTTAATGCATGTGATCGCACTTCAATTTTATCCGGCTCGATCGACAATCCTGCGCCGCTACTCATTAAAGCCTCCAATATTTTTTTATCGGCCTGGGCCGAGAATGGATCCAATCCTTTCACTTCAATGTTTCCGGATATCGCACCGGCTACTAATAAAAATGCGGCTCCGCTCCAATCGCCTTCGACAATGTAATTAACTGTAGTGGTCAGTCGTCTGTTGGCTGTCGTCCCAAAATAAAACTCTTCATAATTCTTATTCTCCGGCACTTTCATTCCAAATTCTTTCATCACCTGCATTGTAAGATCTACATAAGGTTTGCTTTTAAGATCATTTACCTTGATCGAAATATCATTTGCACCTGCTGCCGAATACGCCATCAATAATCCCGTAAGGAATTGCGAACTCAACGACCCATCAACGGTGATATTCTTTGGCTGCAAAGGACCTTTTATTTCTATCGGAAGTTTTCCGCTGTTCGATCGTATTTCAACGCCTAACTGCGGCAATACTTCATCGAAAAAATTCATTGGCCTTTTAGAAAGACTTCCGGAACCTGTGATGCTGATCAGTTGCTCACTCAGCGCAACGATCGGCGTAAACATTCGTATCGCCAAACCGCTTTCGCCACAATTGATCGTGTTGAATGCAGGATCCACTCCTTTACTTTCGATCTTCAACTTTCCATTCTCCATTTCCCATTTAGCCCCGAGTGTTGATACGATATTTAAAGAAGCAATATTATCATCGCTGCTTCCGGGATTGGAGATGATGGTTGTTCCTTTATGCAGCAATGCAGCAGCACATGCACGTTGCATCGAACTTTTTGATGCTGGCGCATGAGCGATCCCGGTAACTGATGATGGTTGAATAACAGCGTTCACTATAATTCCCTGATGAGTTGTTCGAGTTGTTTCACCGGCACGCTTACAATTTCAGCATCGCCTATTTCTTTCAGCACAATGAAATTCATGTTGCGTGCATTTCTCTTTTTATCCATCCGCATGATCTCGATCATTTTCTCTTTATCAAAACCGAATTGGGTTGGTAATTGATATTTTGTCAATATTTTTCTGAGCTGATCTGTTTCCGAACTATCAAAACCGATCAAACTCTCGCTCAGTCTTGCAGCTACGATCATACCAATACTTACTGCATGACCATGTTTTAGTTGAGCCTGGTTTTCTATTGCATGACCGATCGTATGACCGAAGTTGAGTAATCTTCTTTCACCTTTTTCAAATTCATCATCTATCACCACTTTCGATTTCAGGTTGGCATTGCGTTCAATAAGGTCGGCGAGCAATGCATCATCCTTCCTGAAATCATCCAGCGATCTTTTGTTCAGCATCATCAACATACCTGCATCTTTGATACAACTATGTTTGATGATCTCCGCAAAACCATTCACCCATTCTTCCTGCGGCAAGGTTGACAGGAACGACATATCGAATAAAATGAATTCAGGTTGACGAATAACACCGATCAGGTTCTTATACAATCCCACATCAATTCCATTCTTACCACCGATCGCCGCATCTACCATCGACAATATCGTTGTGGGCATAAAACCAAAACGAACACCACGCATATAAGTGGAAGCAACATAACCCGTCATATCCGTTACAACACCACCTCCGATCCCCACGATCATGGTCTCGCGATCAGCTTCCAATTGTATAAGCTGGTTGATGATCGAACTGAATGTTTCATGATTCTTGTGCTGCTCTCCTTCCGGCATCACGATCACTCTCCAATCCTTCAACTTATCATTATGATGGCGATTGACATTCTCATCGGTGATGATCACCGTTTTATCTTTAGGAGACAATTTCTCCAGCTGCAGGAAATCTGCATCGAAATAATATTCTACCGATTGATTGCTGAACTTGTAAACACTTTTCTTCATACTATTGATCCATTATCTTCTTCTGGTGATTAATACTTTCCATGTGCACTGCATCAAAATATTTCGTGATAAAATCCTTGCTCAATCCAAGCAGTTCTCCTTTTTTGAATGCACGTTCAAGAATTTCATTCCAACGATTGGTTTGAAGGATCGTAACATTATTGTTCTTCTTGTATTCGCCGATCTTATCCGCGATCTTCATTCTTTGCCCCAGTATCTGCATCAATTCATCATCAAGCTGATTGATCTGTTCACGCAATGATTGCAATGCAATATGAAAAGCTTCTGAGCTCACATCTTCTTTACGCCAAACCAATTCTTCGAGCATCGATGATAATACTTCCGGCGTGACCTGCTGTTTCGCATCACTCCATGCATTATCAGGATCGATATGCGATTCGATCATCAATCCGTCAAAATCCAGATCGATACTTTTCTGAGAAATGTCTTGTAAGATATCGCGTCTTCCGCAAATATGAGAAGGGTCACAGATCATCATCAAAGAAGGATTTCTTCTTTTCATTTCGATCGCTAAATGCCACATAGGAGCATTTCGATATTCAGTATTGCCATAAGAAGAAAACCCGCGATGTATCAAACCGATCTGCTTCACACCGGCTTTGGCGATACGTTCAACCGCACCTGTCCATAATTCAAGATCAGGATTGATCGGATTCTTGATCAGCACAGGAACATCCACACCTTTCAGCGCATCGGCCACTTCCTGTACGCTGAATGGATTCACTGTTGTTCTTGCACCGATCCACAAGATATCTACATCAAAATTCAATGAATCTTCTACTTGTTTGGCAGTTGCTACTTCAACAGTTGTTGGGATACCTGTTTTCTTTTTTGCATTCAGCAACCAGGGTAAACCTTTCACACCAACTCCTTCAAAACTACCCGGGCGGGTACGAGGTTTCCATATTCCGGCACGTAATACATCAACCTTATTTGTTGCAGCTAATCTTGTTGCCGTTTCCAAAACCTGTTCTTCCGTTTCAGCACTGCATGGACCGGAAATGATCAACGGCCTTTTGCTGTTCCATTTCTCTTGCACTATTTCTTTCATTGATACTTCAGCGATTTAATATTAATAATTAACCTCGACGCACACTATCAGCTTCATTCATCCTTATTCTTCTTCCTTTGTACTGCTTGCCATCGATAGAACGTATCATTTGCTTCGCTACTTTCCCATCAACTTCTACCCAGCTATTCATTTCTTTCATATCGATTCTACCCAATACATCTTTTCTCAGGTCACTCATATCTAAAATGAATTGAAGAAAACTTGCTTTATAGAATCCGTCTTTTGTTCCCAGGTTCACAAACAATCTTGTAAAGTTTCCGCCACCGCTGAATTCTCTTCCTCTTGTATCTCTTCTGCGATCATCAGCTCCGCCTCTTTCTCTTCTATCGCCAGAATCTCTCGAACCTCTTTCACGTGTATCGCGACCGCGATCACGCATATTCAGATCGGCAGCATTCTCATAATATTTTAAGAAACGATCGAATTCCATCGCTGCAAAACGCTTCAATATTTCTTCTTTACTGATATCGGCGAATTTCTCCGACAACATCGGAACGTAAGTTTCATAATCGCCATGACTTGCATCCGTCTGTAATAATTTTTCCATCAATGCAAAAAATTGTTTGCGACAAACATCTTTACCTGAAGGAATCTCGAGTTTATGAAAAGGAGATTGTATCAATCTTTCTATCTGTCTTATCCTGCTGATCTCACGGCTGCTTACGATCGACATACAAATACCTGTATTGCCAGCACGGCCAGTACGTCCGCTTCTATGCGTATATACTTCCATATCATCCGGCAATTCATAATTGATGACATGCGTAATGTCTTTTACATCGATACCACGAGCCGCCACATCGGTTGCGATGAGAAGCTGCAGTGTCTTATCGCGAAACTCACCCATCACTTTATCGCGTTGTTGCTGTGTAAGATCTCCATGCAATGCATCGATATCATAACCGTCACGTGTTAACTTCTCCGCAATCTTTTGTGCATCTGCTTTTGTTCTTGTGAAGATGATGCCATAGATACCCGGGTTGAAATCGATCAAACGTTTCAATGTTTCAAAACGATATTGAGCACTCGCTACATAATATTGGTGATCGATATTCTTATTACCCGTGTTAACCTTTCCCACTGTTACTTCAAAAGGTTCTTTCATATAACGCTTGCTAACACGACGGATCTCAGCCGGCATCGTTGCACTGAATAACCATATACTTTCTCTATTGGTAGTATTCTTTAATATCAGTTCGATATCATCCTGGAATCCCATGTTCAGCATTTCATCTGCTTCATCCAGCACTACATATTTTATACGGCCAAGATCGATCGCTTTTCTTTCAATAAGATCTATCAATCGTCCCGGTGTAGCTACCACGATCTGCACACCTCTTCTTATTGTTCTTATTTGTTCACCGATCGATGCACCACCGTACACAGCTACTACTTGCATACCCGGACTAAATTTTTTGAACAACTCTATTTCTTTCACGATCTGTAAACACAATTCTCTGGTAGGGCAAACGATCAACGCCTGCGGATGATTCTGTTTGCTTTCTATTAATTGAAGCAGCGGCAAGCCAAATGCTGCTGTTTTACCTGTACCGGTTTGAGCGAGGCCTATGAAATCTTTTGTACCGCTTAACAAAACAGGGATCGCTTTTTCCTGGATGGTAGTGGGTGTTGTAAAACCCAACGCATCCGTTGCTTTTGTAAGGCGTTCCTCTAAACCTAATTCTACGAAATTCATTATAATTAATTTTTGCAAATGTACGTTTATAATAGGGCTTGGTTTGATTTATTATTGAGTGAGCTTAGCACTACTATCATCGCCTGTTGTGTCACTCACTGCATCGTTCTGTTCGCTATTCAGCTATTATTTTATAATTCTTCTGATCTTATTCGCATTCTCTATCAACTCTTGCAAATACTCATAATTCTCTTTCTCCAAACAAGCTTTGAATTTTCTCAACTGGGAAATATGTTCATTCAACACATCCAGTATATTCTCTTTATTCTGCATGAAGATCGGCACCCACATGGCAGGATTACTTTTTGCTAAACGAACCGTACTTTCAAAACCAGCACTTGCTAATTCGAAAATGGCATCTTCTTCTTTTTCTTTTTCCAGGACCGTATTCGCCAATGCAAAAGATGTGATATGCGAAATATGACTGATATACGCCACGTGCAGATCATGATCGGCAGCATTCATATAAAGAATATGCATGCCCAATGTTTTGTATATCTTTTCTGCAAGGGCAACAGCATCGGCATCAGAATCTTCTTTATTACAAATAACAGTTGCTTTATTGGCAAATGCTCCTTTTACTGCTGCTTCAGGGCCGCTATATTCAGTACCCCACATCGGGTGTGTGGCAACAAATCTTTTTCTCTTCGGATGATCTTTTATTGAATCAATGATGCCTTCTTTTGTTGATCCCACTTCGATCACAACCTGCTTATCAACTTCATCTAATATCTGTGGTAATAATTTTTCACTTGCATCTACCGGAACGGCAACGATGATCACATCCGAACTTTTAACGGCGTCTTTTAAAGGCAGTACTTCATTCACTAATCCTAACTCCAACGCTTTTTGCTGATGCAAAGGGTTTGCATCCACCCCTATTACATGCAATGCAATTCCATTTTCTTTCAATGCAATGGCCATTGAACCGCCGATCAAACCTGTACCAATGATAGTTACTTTCATTTCCTGATTCGTTTAATAGCTTCATCAAATTTTTCTTCCGGGCTACACAAACTGATGCGGATATATTTGTTACCTGCATTTCCGAAGATCCCTCCCGGCGTGATGAATACATTTGAATTATATAATACATCATCACTCAATTCAAATCCGTCTTTATACTTAGCAGGAATCTTTGCCCACACGAACATTCCTGCCTGTTGTTTTGAATAATTACAATTCAGCAGATCCAGTAATTCAAAAACCTTATTCCTTCTCTTCTTATAAACTGCGTTCACTCCATCATGCCAGTCCTTTCCTAAGGTCAATGCTTTTGCTGCAGCGAGTTGAACAGGAAGGAACATACCACTATCCATATTACTTTTGAAACGTAGCACTTCGTCAATTCTTTCTTTCGCGCCACATAACATTCCTACCCTCCATCCGGCCATGTTATGCGATTTACTGAATGAGTTCAATTCGATCACAACATCTTTTGCTCCTTCAATACTCAGCAAACTCATCGGCGAATCATTCAGGATAAAACTATATGGATTATCGTGTACAACGAGAATATCATTCTTCTTAGCAAACGCAACGATCTTTTCAAACAACTCTTTCGTTGGTAATTGTCCCGTTGGCATCTGCGGGTAATTCACAAAAATCAGTTTTGCTTTCGGCAATTTTTCAAATTCAGGTTCGTAATCATTTTCTTCTTTCAATTCATATTCCACGCATTTACCGCCGGCAATCTTTACTGCAGCACTATAAGTTGGGTAGCCGGGATTCGGCACTAATACTTCATCGCCTTCATTGAGGTAGGTCATGCAGATATGCATGATGCCTTCCTTACTTCCGATCAACGGAAGAATTTCTGAGTCGGGATTCAACTCTACTCCATACCACTTCTTATACCAATCGCTGATCGCCTTCCTGAAAACCGGCGAACCTTTGTAAGATTGATACGCATGAACATTCGGTTTTATGCTTTCTTCGTTCAGAGTTCTGATCACATCAGGGTGCGGCGGCATATCGGGGCTGCCGATACCGAGATTGATGATCGCTTTTCCCTGCTTGTTCAGTTCATCTATCTCCCTCAGTTTTTGCGAGAAATAGTATTCACCGATACCTTGTAATCGTTTTGCTATTTCCATGATCCTCGTTTATATATTCCGTGAACTTTTAATTCTTTCGTTATTGGTTTTATCGATTCGATCGTTTGATGAAACTGGTTCATCGTTTCAAATTCCATATCGGCATAGAAACCATATTTGAAATCACTTCCTGCGATGGGGAATGATTGCAGTTTGCTCAGGTTAACTTCTTTCTCCGCGATCTTCGTCAACACTTTTGCCAGGCTTCCTTTTGAATGATCGGTATGAAAATAAACGGAAGCTTTATCGGCATCGTCAGTTTCATTCAGCATATCTTCTCTCTGCAGGATGAGGAACCTTGTGTAATTATTCTTCATGGTATGAATATTAGGAGCAATGATATCCAGATCGAATAATTCTGCTGCAAGTTTGCCTGCGATGGCTGCGATATGTTTGCTTTTATGCTGATGAACATGTTTTGCACTTAAAGCCGTGTCTTCTGTTTCTACCAGCTTCCAGTTATGTTTATCGAGAAATTCAAGGCATTGCTGAATGGCCATCGGGTGAGAATGCACTTCGCGGATATCATCCAGTTTCACTCCCGGATTCACCAATAGATTTTGTTTGATCTGTAAATAGATCTCGCCGCTGATCTTCAGGTTCGACTTCTGCAATAGATTATAATTAGCGATGATGCTTCCGGCGATGGAGTTCTCGATGGCCATTACGCCGCCGGTGCTTTGCTTTTTATCGGAAGCGATCTTTATTACTTCGCGGAATGTTGCGCAGGGGATCACTTTCACATTCTTTCCGAAGAAATGCCTTGCTGCCAGTTGGTGAAAACTGCCTTCATAACCTTGTATCGAAACGCTTGTATCCATATATAAAAAAATCCCGGCGTTGTGCCGGGATCAGTTATGTTGAGTTGTTTATTCGTTGTTATGCATTCAACAAAAGATATCCCGGCCTGTTTCCGTAGAAATAGTAATAAAAATAGAACCAACGATATGCTTTTGTACTTGTCATGAATTCAAAAATAGGAATAATGTGCGGATGTGCAAATTTCTAATGTGCGAATGGTAACAGACCAGGGACGATAGCAAGTAATAGAAGCTGAAGGGCTGCCGGATAGCAGCGAGCTTGCGAGCGAATAGCCGGAAATGAAGCTGAGAGAAGTAATAATGCTGAGAGCCCAATCAATTCACGCGTTATAGAATAGAAGCTGAATAGACTACGGATAGGCATCGGATATAAGTCGGGATATCATCGGGATACCATCGGTACATCATCGGTATATCATCGGTATATCATCGGTATATCTATGGCTTATCCATGAACTATCTGTGCTTTATCCATGGAGTATTACCGAAGGATGGGAACAAAAAAGCCATCCCGGAGAACCGGAACGGCTTAACGATTGCTTGCCATATAAAATCTTAGTGCTTCGCAGAATCAACTACAGCTTTAACTGTAGAATCAGCTTTCTTAGCAGTAGAATCGATAGCGTTGTTAGCAGCAGCTGCTACTGAATCAACTGTTGTAGTTGTAGCTGCAGCTGTAGAATCAGCTTTCTTTTCAGCAGATTCGCCAGAATTGTTACATGCTACTGCGAAAGAAACGATTGCGAGAGCAAATAATACTTTTTTCATTTGAAGAGTTTTTGTTATTTAGAATATTTCCTGTTAATACACGCAGGACATATAAGGTAACCCGTGATATAAAGAAATTTTAAAAAATAATTTCCATGGGGCATAAACCCTTAGTTTCAAGTATTTTAGCCACGTTTATTTCGGGGTTTACGCTTAAAGACTGAAATTTGACCGCCCCATAAAGGGTTACTATTCCTCATTTAAAGTATTAATTGCAGCAAGGTGAACTTATTAGACAAGGATAAAGAACTACTGAAAGGACTTGCAAACAATGACTCATCAGCCATTGAAACGATCTATCGTGAATGTTTCGCGGTGGTTCAAAAACTGGTGATCAACAACAACGGTACCCACGACGACGCAAAAGATGTTTTCCAGGAAGCTCTGATTGTGCTGTATGAAAAAGCTAAGACAGACAATTTTGAATTAACATCACAAATCAGAACTTATGTTTATTCCGTATGTAGGAGGCTATGGCTCAAAAAACTCCAGGGACTTCAACGCTTTGGTGGTGCTCCGGTGGAAAGCCTTGAAGAGATTGTTCCGGTGGAGGATGATCTCGAAGAGCACAAAGCCATAAATCTCCGTTACAAGACCATGGAACATGCATTATCATCATTAGGTGAACCATGCAAGAGTTTGATAGAAGCATATTATCTCCAGAAGAAGAATATGCAGGATATCGCAGACGAGTTTGGTTACACGAATGCCGACAATGCAAAGACCCAGAAGTACAAATGTTTGATCCGGTTGAAGAAGATTTTCTTCAATCAATATAAAAATGGTAATTGATGGAAGATCTAAAGATGATAGAATTAGTGGAGCAGTATATCAGGGGTGAAATGGATGCCCGTGATAAAGCCATTTTTGAGGAAATGCGTGTAAGCAATCCTGAAGTAGACCAGATGGTGGTAGAGCATACTATGTTCTTACAACAACTGGAGACCTTCGGCGAGCAAAGATCTTTCCGCACCAATCTTCACGATACGCATCATAAACTTTTACAGGACGGTTCTATCAAAGCAGAACAACTGAAAGGTGGCAGCAAAGTGATCAATATGTTCCGCAAATACCGCAGAACAATTGCCGTAGCTGCTTCTATCGCAGGTTTTGTTGCTTTGTTCACGAGTGGTTTGGTTGGTTATTATAATTCTTCAAAACCAAATGATGATATCCTGAAATTGAAAAGAGATGTAGATATCATCAAGAAGAATCAATCTACTCTTGATAAGAAGATCGATATTAATTCCGCAAAAAATAACAATAAGCCTGTTGCTGCAGAAAGAACAGGTGGTACAGGTTTCCTTGTTGACGGCAAAGGTTATATCGTTACCAATGCTCACGTGATCAACAAAGCAGATTCTGTTTACGTAGAAAATAACAATGGCATTTACTACAAAGCCACTACGGTTTTTGTAGATGATAAACTTGATCTTGCCATTCTCAAGATCGGCGATAAGAGATTCAAGCCTATGGAAACTCTTCCGTACACGATCAGGAGAACTTCTGTTGACCTTGGCGAACAGATCTTCACTTTGGGTTATCCACGTGAAGAGATCGTTTATGGCGAAGGTTACCTAAGTGCATTGACCGGTTACAATGGCGATACGGTTTCCTGCCAGATCACTATTCCTGCAAATCCGGGTAACTCAGGCGGACCGGTTCTTAATAATGCCGGCGAAGTGATCGGTGTACTAAGCGGCAAGCAGGCAAAAGCCGAAGGCGTTGTCTTCGCTATCAAGTCGAACAATATCTATAAAGCACTTGAAGAATTAAGAAAGAACGACGATTACAAAAATGTAAAGACCTCTTCTCAGAATAAACTAAAGGGAGTTGATCGTGTTACACAGATCAAACGTGTTGCTGATTGCGTGTTCGTGGTAAGAGGTTACTAAAATAGTTTAGTCAGGTTTTGGTTTTATGATACAGACCCTTCTTTTGAAGGGTTTTTTATTTCCATAAAGAAGGCGGGTACTCTCCTGCTGCTACCAGTTTATTAACGCTTTCCTGAACACCCGGTGCGTCTTCCTTATATGTTACACCAAACCATTGTGAAGAAGTAGGAACGAGCTTGATAACGCCTTTTCCCGAATCGATGATGTCCTGTCCGACTATTGGTATGAAGAATTCTGATTTCAATTCTTGTCCGTGATTTTTCAGGAAGTCTTTGAACAATCTTTCACTGATCGCAAATACCGAATGATCGAAACACCAGAAGTTCATAGACACTTTTGAATCTATCGGAAGTTCATGTTTACCTTGTTCATCTTCATGAACGATCTTGTTGCCTTCTCGGTAAACTTTTGTTCTTTCGGTTATGTCGACAAGATTATTCTTTGAATCTACTTTACAAACACCACGACTCACCGTTCCATGTTCTGATAGTGTTTTAACGAGTTCATACCCGATGATAGAATGTTTTGCAGGCGAACATTCTTCATTTAAGAATTTAGCGGCTTTTGCAAATGCATCGCGGCCATAAAAATCATCGGCATTGATCACGGCAAAAGGTTCGTTGATCGCATCCTTTGCACAAAGCACTGCATGTGCCGTTCCCCATGGTTTTGTTCTTTCCGGATTCTTTTGATATCCGTTGGTGAAAGAATCCATTTCCTGGAAAACATAATCCACTTTTATCTTTCCTTTCAGTTTCGGTTCGAATATCTCTTTGAACTGATCGGCAAAATCTTTCCTGATGATGAATACAACTTTTCCAAAACCAGCACGGATCGCATCATAAATAGAATAATCCATGATCGTTTCGCCACCCGGGCCAAAAGACTGGATCTGTTTCATACTTCCATAACGAGAGGCCATACCGGCAGCAAGGATCAATAATGTTGGTTGCATGCAATAATTCTTTTTATAAACCTGATATTTGTTTGCAAAATAAAGCAATAAAACAATAAAAAGTTCGTGGCCGATCTTAATGATACAATCAGGTTGAATAACGTAACGGTGGATGATATCTCTTCCGTTGTTTCGAAAACAGTTCATGTATTGCGTCTCGATAAAATTCACCCTGTTATTTCCGGTAACAAATGGTTCAAGTTGAAATTTCATCTCGAACAATCGATGAATGATAATCATCATACTGTTCTCACATTCGGCGGGGCTTATTCCAATCATATTGTAGCAACTGCATTTGCTTGCCGTTCTATCGGCATGGATTCGATCGGCATCATCCGTGGTGAAGAACCGGTTGAATGGTCGGATACGTTGAAAGATGCAAAGCGTTACGGAATGCAATTGCATTTTGTAAGCCGGGATGAGTATGACAGGAAAGAAGACACGGGTTTCATTGATCAGCTTAAAAAACAATTTGGCAAATTCTATCTTATTCCAGAAGGAGCTTATGGTGAATTGGGTGCAAAAGGATCGGAAGAAATAGTAAAGCTGACCGATACTTCGATCTATACACATATCATTTGCAGCGTAGGAACAGGAACCATGATGGCTGGGATCGTCAATGCAACCCATCCGCTGCAAAAAGTGATCGGCATCAGCAGCATGAAGGGGAATCAATCGCTGGAAGCAGAAATAAGAAGTTTACTGAAGAACGATAAGCGTGAGTTCAGTTTATTACACGATCATCATTTCGGCGGCTACGCCAAATACGATAAAGCACTTATCGATTTCATGAATGAACTCTATGCACAAACTAAAATACCCACCGATTTCGTTTACAGCGGGAAATCCTTTTTTGCGCTTTTTTCACTCCTCAAAGAAAATTATTTTAGTGCTGCCGATAAGGTGCTGGCCATTCATTGCGGAGGTTTGCAAGGGAACAGGTCCCTGCCGGCAGGGATTTTAGAATTTTAGTAAGTTTTAATCCGATATTTTTGAATGATGATTCACCCGAAGAAAATACTTTTTTTATTCCTGTTCATCTCCTGCGCAGCTATTGTTCATGCACAGCATACTGCTACGCTGCCGGATTTCACGATCGTAAAAAAGAACGGGAAGGTCTTTCTTCGCTGGATCAGCAATTATCCTTCCATCAGCCAGATCACGATACAACGTTCAAAGGATGCGAACAAAGCAAATTTCAAAAGTTTGATCTCTTTACCGGATCCTTCTGCAAGAGAGAACGGTTATTACGATATGACTGCAACATCCGATAGTTTCTATTACAGGTTGTATGTACAGGTGAGCGGTATCAATTATTTCTATACACAGATCAAAAGGCCTGTGCCTGATACAGCAAACGAACGCGAAAAAGAAATTGCAGCAGAACCGATAACAGAGCCTGTAACAGAACCGGTAAAGAAGTTTGAACCATATATACATCCTGCAGAACCAACAGACGTCTTCAAGGATATCGACAGCACAGAAGTTATCGACACGATCGTGTATATGGCCAGCAGTGGTGAAAATGCGATGCTGAATAAAAGGATCGTCGGACTTCGCCGCCCTTCCGTTATTCCAACCAATAAATACGATGTAAGAATAAAATTTGTTCGCCCGGCAAAACCAAAAGTCGGCGAACTGGTTTACCCGAGTAAGAATATCTATACGATCAAAGACGGAAATGTATTAATGGATCTTCCATTGGCAGTTACAAAAAAATATTCGGTGACATTCCAGGATGAGAACGGCAATCAATTATTCGATATCCCTCAAGTGGAAGAACCAAAGGTCACCATCGATAAAGTGAATTTCCTTCACACGGGTTGGTTCATTTTTAAATTGTATGAGGATGGAAGATTAAAAGAGGTGAACCGCGTATTTATTCCTAAAGAATGATATCTACATTAAAGACTTTCGAAAAATTATTTCTCAACTTCTCTTTCACTTCTTCCATATCAACTTCTCTTCCTAATTCATTTTTCAGAGAAGTGACTTGTTTATTCTGAATACCACAAGGGATGATATTATTGAAATAACTGAGATCGGTATTTACATTGAAAGCAAATCCATGCATCGTGATCCAGCGACTGCAACGGATACCCATCGCACATATCTTTCTTTCCTTTCCTTTGATATCAGGATCGATCCAAACGCCGGTCTCTCCTTTCGAACGCTCACCTTTCAATCCATATTCAGCCATGGTAAGAATGATCACTTCTTCCAATTCGCGTAAGTATCTCCCGATATCGGTATAAAAATTCTCAAGGTCGATGATCGGATAACCAACTACCTGTTGTAATCCGTGAAAAGTGATATCACCGCCGCGGTTTGTATGAAAAAACTCAATACCGTTAGCACTCAGTTGCTGCTCATTCATCAGGACATTTGCCTCATTACCGCTTTTACCGAGTGTATAAACAGGGGGGTGTTCGACGAAGAGAAGATAATTAGAAGTCGGAAATCGGAAGTCGGAAGTCGGAAGTATAGAATCATCAGAACCTGCAATCATCATTTCCGATTTTCGATTTTGCACTTTCGATTTTATTTCGACATTCTCCTTCAAAAGTCTCTCCTGGTATTCCCATGCCTCTTTATAAGGCATATGCCCCATGTCTCTGAATATGACCTTTTGTTTTTCCACGATGCAAATTTAGCATGTTATATTGATTAGTTATTTTTGTCGATACCATGAAAGAACTCACAGAACTGGACGATGACCTGGAAAGCGGTGAAGGCGCCCCCGATAAATTTGAACGGTTAACTCTTGTTGTCGATAAAGGACAATCTCCTTTACGTATCGACAAATACATTTTTGCGCATCTTCAAGGCCCTACCCGCAATAAGATCCAACAGGCAATTGATGAAGATTATGTTCTGGTGAATGGGGAGCCGGTAAAAGCGAATTACAAGGTTCGTCCGCTGGATGAGATCATCCTTTTCTCAAAGCATGATCCCGAAATGCTGGATGTCATCCCCGAAGATCTTCCGCTCGACATCGTTTATGAAGACGACACCTTGATGATAGTTAACAAATCTCCGGGCATGGTTGTTCACCCGGGTTATGGTAATTATTCGGGGACATTATTGAATGGGATCGCTTATCATTTCAAACAAAACAATCCAAACGTCAGCGAAATAGAACTGCAGCGTTATGGTTTGGTGCATCGCATCGATAAATTCACCAGTGGTTTATTGATATTAGGCAAAACAGCAGATGCATTGAATGATCTTGCCAAACAATTTGCGAAACATACAACACATCGTCGCTACCAGGCATTGGTCTGGGGCGATATGGAAAAGGAAGAAGGAACGATCATCGCACACGTTGGAAGAGATGCCCGCAACCGGAAAGTTTTTACTGCTTATCCTGAAGGCGAATCGGGTAAGTATGCCGTTACACATTATAAAGTATTGGAGCGATTTGGTTATGTAACACTCGTTGAATGCAGATTGGAAACAGGAAGAACACACCAGATTCGAGTGCACATGAAATATATCGGGCATACTTTATTCAATGATGCAGAATATGGCGGTAATGAGATATTGAAAGGAACGGTATATTCTAAATACAAACAATTCGTGAATAATTGTTTTGAGGTTTGTCCGCGACAAGCATTGCATGCAAAAGAACTGGGTTTTGTTCACCCGGCTACAAAAGAAAAAATGATGTTCAATAGTGAATTGCCTGATGATATGAAGAATGTAATTGAGAAATGGAGGAAATATACTGAGGCAATAGGCAGAAGACAATAAGTTTCTATTTGGCAGGTTCAAATTGATCTAACACTGCAGTAAAGATCGCACGTTCTCTTTTTTTGAAAGCAACTTTCCAGTTACCGATATAACGCAATGTTGTAGGAACGAGATACTCTCCTGCTTTTGTCAATTTCACTTCTACGCTCACATCAAAATCGTATACGCCTGCATCATAACTTAAATGATAATTCCTTGCCAGTACTTCCATCGTATTTGCATCGAACCAGGTGTTGAGTTCATCTATCACGATCTGGTCGCGTTCACCTGATGAAAGATCATCACGTGCTTTTATTTTGAAGAGATAACAATTTTGCCCGTTCAAAGTCTCATAATCGATGATATAGTTATATAATGGCGCCATATTATCATCGAATATGTTGATCTTATCTCCGATAAAAGGGATGCCCGGTATCTTCTTACCCGGGTTAAAGAATAACATTTTTAATTGCGCTTTGTGTTTCTCGATTCCGCTTTTATTGCTCAGGCTGAGATCAGATGCCTTTACATTGTTGTTTTCGTTGCAAATCTTTCCGGTAGTGAAGAACAATCCTGCATACAATTCAGCAGTATAGTAATTGTATTGATGTTTGCTATCATAAAAATCACCTGTAGTAGTTTCCATCAATGTCTCCATCGTGCGACAATGGTTTTGCACCGTTTGCCTTGTTTTACTCTGAAGCGAAGCGATCAAGGTTCCTTTCTTATCATTGATGCGAATATCATTCTGCGAAACATAACCGATCAGGTGAAGATTCTTGAACGCTTTATAGAATGTACTATCGTCTCTTACTCTCACTAAAAAATTAGGGACATTGATACCCTGGTGAACAACGATATCTTTTAATTGAATGACTTTCTTCTCAAATTGAACAGTTGTATCCTGGCCAATTGCAAATTGAATATGGAAGATTGAAAATTGAATAAGGAGGAAATATTGTATGTAATGTCTCTTCTTCAAGTTCACTTTATTTCACAAATGTCATCTTATAATCAACGCGGATCTTTCCTTTGGAAATATCATCTAATCTTCCGCGAAGTAATTTTCTTTTCAGCGGAGAAAGATGATCGATGAATAATTTACCTTCAATATGATCGTATTCATGCAAGATGATCCTCGCCGTTAAACCGTTGAATGTTCTTGTATGCTTCACAAAATTTTCGTCTTGAAACTCGATAGTTACCGATTCTTCTCTTTTTACATCTTCACGGATCTTCGGGATACTTAAGCAACCTTCATTGTAAGCCCATGTGTCGCCGTCGAGTTCAATAACATGTGCATTGATGAAAACCTGTTTGATGCCCGGCGCATCAGGATATTTCTCATCATCGTCTTCCTGGTTTGCGAAGACCTGTGCGCTATCCACTACAAACAAACGAATGGGACGGTTTATCTGCGGCGCTGCCAATCCAACACCATTACTGTTATACATGGTCTCCCACATATCCTCTATCAGTTTTGATAACTCGGGATAATCAGGCGTGATCTCCTCTGCTACTTTCCTTAATACCGGGTGACCGTATGCTACTATCGGTAAAATCATGCGCAAATTTAATTGAAAGCTGTCTAATTTCCTTTGGGCTGATCAGGAGGTTTGAGCTAAATATTCCTGTAACATGATCGTTGCTGCGATCTCGTCCACCAATTTCTTATCGCGACGTTGTTTCTTTTTCATTCCCATATCGATCATTGCTCTTGCTGCCATCTTAGACGTGAATCTTTCATCAACGGTTTCTATCGGCATTTGAGGGAATTCCTTTTTTAACTTTTCGATAGCTTGCTTAACGATCGGCGTTGCATGTGTATCACTATCATCCAAACTCAGCGGCATACCAATTACAATACGTTCAACTTCTTCTTTTTTGAAATAATCTTTGAGGAATGCAATCAGCTTAGGCGTTTCAACAGTTGTCAAACCCGTTGCGATGATCTTTAAAGGATCGGTCACCGCAAGGCCGGTTCGTTTTCCGCCATAATCTATACAAAGTATCCTCGGCATATGATTGAAGATTGAAAATAAAAGATTAAAGATTCAGTATAAACAATTTTCAATCTTTAATCTTCAATTATTATAAGAACAGATCTAAAATTACGAAGACTGCAAACACAACGCTGGCAATTCCATTCGTAGTAAAGAATGCAAGATTCACTTTACTGAGGTCATTTACTTTTACTAATGTATGCTGATAGATCAGTAAACCGATGAATAAAGCAACACCGATCCAGTAAAGCATTCCGAAATGACCAATTACGCCTGCAGCAACAACAGATATCGCACTCAATAAATGAAGCAATTCAGAAACTCTCAATGCATTCTTCTTTCCCAATGCTGCAGGAATAGAATGAAGTTTATGCTGTTTATCAAAATCTTCATCCTGTAAAGCATAAATGATATCGAACCCACTTACCCAAAATAGAACAGTGAGGGAAAATAATACCGGCAAGAATTGAAATTGATCTGTTACCGCAAGGAAAGCTCCGATCGGCGCTAATGACAAACCCAATCCTAATACCAAATGGCATAAAGCCGTAAAACGTTTTGTGTAACTATATCCAAGTACAACCAGCAAAGCGATCGGGGAAAGAATAAAACAACTCTTATTGAGAAGAAAACTACAAATCACGAACAACAAACTACAAACTATTGTAAAGAGCAAAGCACTGTTCGCTGAAATGATACCTGCGGGGATTTCTCTAATGGCAGTCCTTGGATTTTTCGCATCGAAACTTCTGTCGAGGTAACGATTGAAAGACATAGCTGCACTTCTCGCGAATATCATACATAGTAAAACCAAAATAAACACATACCAATTATGTGTAAGAAAGACTTTTGTTTTTTGCCATGAAGTCTGGATCGACAAATAATGAACTTTGACATGTGGAATTCTGGTGAGTGAACTTACTCCAACAAAAAATCCAATCATCGCAAATGGCATTGCGAAAATGGTATGAGAGAATTTTATAAGAGAAAGATAATTTTTGAATGTTGTCATTATTTCAATTTTCTTCATAGCGATAGGTTTAAAACCTATCGCTACTGAGTTATTTGCTACGAACCAATTCCCACAGAACGATCCCCGCCGCTATCGATATATTCAACGAATGTTTCATTCCATGTTGCGGTATCTCGATATATCCATCGCATAATTTCAATACATCGTTGCTTACACCTTCTACTTCGTTACCGAAAACCAATGCGATCTTATCTTTTTTATTCCAGTTGAACTGATCTAGTTTGATACTGCCTTCCGTTTGTTCAACCGCATATACTTTGTAGCCAGATTCTTTTAGTTTGATAACCGATGTTGCCGTTTGATCGAAATATATCCAATCGACGGTCTCTGTTGCACCCAATGCCGTTTTATGAATATCGCGATGCGGTGGTTGCGGCGTATAACCGCAAAGAAAGATAGCTTCAATGAGAAAAGCATCAGCCGTGCGAAAAACACTTCCCACATTATGCATGCTACGGATATTATCCATCACCACAATAACAGGGTTCTTCTCCGCCTGTTTGAATTCATCCACAGACTTACGCCCCAATTCATCCATGCTTAATTTTCGCATGGCGCAAAGATAACGGTCGGCTCGTTGAAAAATAGTTCATTCATGCCCGCAGGAAAATTTTTTATCCTGTTTGCATAAAACTGTTTTACCTTTTGCCCCTTAAAAATTTTTATCTATGAAAAGGTTTCTTACTGTAACACTGCTTCTCTCCTCTGTTGCGATCGTTAACGCACAGAAAGAAGAGAGAATTGATAACGACATGATGCAAAAGATCCGCAAGGAAGGATTAGACAATTCCAAAGTAATGGACATCGCATTTCATCTGACCGATGCCAGCGGACCGAGATTAACTGCTTCGCCAGGTTATATCCGTGCATCGAATTATGCGAAAAAACAATTTGCAGATTGGGGTTTGCAGAATTCAATGCTGGACGCATGGGGAGATTTTGGTAAAGGATGGGAACTCGAAAAAAGTTATCTCGCCATGACCGCTCCTTATTACCGCCCGATCGTTGCATTTCCGAAAGCATGGACGGCAAGTACAAATGGTTTGAAAAGCGCCGATCTTTTAATGGTGACATTAAAAGACAGTGCTGATCTTGAGAATTATAAAGGAAAATTAGCCGGAAAGATATTATTGGTTGAAAGAACGGATTCTTACAAACAATCTTTCAAAGCTGATGCAACACGTTATGCAGATAGTTCATTACAGAAAATGGAAGATGCAAAACCAAGAGAAAGGAATAATGATCAACCCGTGGATACTGCTGAGCAAAGAAGGCGCAGAGAGAATATGGCTCGTCAACAATTGCCGGGTCGTCTTCTCAATAAATTAAAAGAACTGGCAATGAAAGAAGGCGCTGTTGCGATCGTTACAACCAATCCACGCAACCACGACGGAACAGTATTCGTTCAGCAAGCAGGTCCTTATAAAGTAACTGATCCTGAGAATTTCCTTGATGTTGCGATCGCTTATGAAGATTTCATGACGATGCAACGTTTGGCAAAAGCAGGAACGGGAGTGAAAATGGATATCGATGTAAAATCGAGATTCGTTACTGATGATATCAAAGGATATAATGTGATCGCTGAAATAAAAGGAACAGATAAGACTTTGAAAGATGAGATCGTGATGCTCGGCGGCCACCTCGATTGCTGGCAGGGCGCAACGGGTGCAACAGATAATGCAGCAGGCTCTGCAGTGATGATGGAAGCTGTTCGCATTTTACAAGCTGTGGGCGCAAAACCAAAAAGAACGATACGCATTGCATTATGGAGCGGAGAAGAACAAGGATTACTTGGTTCAAGAGGGTATGTAAAGAAAACTTTTGCTGATCCTGCAACGATGCAGTTGTTACCGCCGCATGAAAAGTTCTCTTCTTATTTCAATCTTGATAACGGAACAGGAAAGATCCGCGGCATTTACCTGCAAGGCAATGAAGCATGCAGGGCGATCTTTGCAAAATGGTTCGAGCCATTCAATGATCTTGGTGCGAAAACAATTACCATTAGTAATACCGGCGGAACAGATCACTTATCTTTTGATGCTGTTGGTTTACCGGGATTTCAATTCATACAGGATGAGATCGAGTATGATACAAGAACGCATCATAGTACGATGGATTCTTACGATCATCTCATCGGCGATGACCTGAAACAAGCTGCAACCATCGTTGCTGCATTTGTTTACGATGCTGCGATGAGAGATGAGAAATTACCTAGAAAAGAATTGCCGAAACCAAGGCCGGCAAATAACTAATTTATAAAATTGCCACGGAGTCACTGAGAGCACGGATAAAGTTCCGTGTATTTCGTGTCTCCGTGGCAATTCTTTCTTATTTAAGATTCGCGATCTTCTTATCCTTCGGATACTTCACCGTATAAGTAAATCTTACTTTCTTGCTTTCACCCGGTTTCAGATCAAGCTTCCAGGTGATCACACCTAATTCCTGGTTCACTTCAGCACCGGAGTCTTTAAGGTCTTCAGGTTTGAATTCGATCTCTACTTCCTTGATCGTACTCAACGGATACTGATCTTTCAATATCAGGTCAACATCAGTCAGTTTATTATTCTTAACCGTGATCTCGTAAGTAAATACTTGCTTGTTCATTCCGCCGCTCGATTTCAAACTGCTTAGTTCTTTCACAAGCGTGCGTTTAACAGCTACGCGTTTGTCTTTTCCAAGAGGAAGATTCAATGTATCAGCAGTTGTATTAGGATCGATCAATGTTTTACCGAGATAAGTATCATCTACAATGATATTCGCATCACCCGGTAACAGATCGAGATTCTCCCAATTACTTACCTGTGCAAGTAAGTATGCTTCTTTCTGCATTTTAGGAACGGCATAGTTATTCAATGAACAATCGATCATTTCTTCTTTGATCGCAACACTGTGCATCTGTCCGTCGCTTTCAACATCATAAGGCAAAGCGATCTCGAAATTGGTATTCAATTGTCCTTCATTCAAGGTTGTATAGGTTTGTAAGGTGCTTGGATTGATGGAGTATGCATCAGCCTTCTTTAAAGCGTATCCCGACACAACCACTTCTTTTAAGTCTTTATCATCATTATATCCCGGGATCGTATTCGTGGCGATACCACTCACTTTACCCTGCAACGCCCTGTAAACAACAGGTGCATACAATTGCAGATACCACGGCGTCAATATCGGTGCTTCTACACCAAAGTTTGGTGTGCCTGTACTTAAAATGAGTTTTGTTTTCTTCCAGTCAACGCCTGTTGATTGCGTGAGAGAAGCTTTATAAACAAGTTTCACTTTATTTGTTTTTGAGTTCACACGAAGATCATATACAGGTATCCATCCTGCATTACGTGTGTAATAAGATATGTTCACAGGTATCTCTGAAGAAGTTTTGCTGATGACCTGTAATACCAATTGTCCGTATGTTTTTTCTGTAGAAGGAGGAACAACACTCAGCTTGGCTATCTTATTTTGAATGGCCAGTATTTTATCACTCAACTTTTTTCTATCCAATCCAAAGAGAAAGATATTCTTGTTTGCCTTTTCGATCTTGGCATTATAGAAATTCACCAGTTTTAATACATCATCTCCTGCAACTGTTTTATTGCCGCTGGTGGTGATCGTAGCTTCGATCAGCACTCCTGTTTTTTCCAATGTTGCATTTTCGATGGCAATATCATTATCGATCCTGTTAACATCCAATTGTATCTTTTGAATACTATCTTCCAATGCTTCGATCTCTTTTGTTTTTACAAAAACAACCGGTTTAGGATAGCTAAGCCCGTAACGTTGGGATAAGATCGTTACATCTTCGGGACAATTCACCTGGATGCTGTTCACATCAACGGATGTACTGAGTTTATCGATCACAATGATCTTTACATTACTGCTCATTTTCACCTTTGCTTCATGTGTTAACTCGGCGCCATAGCCGAAATAAACGGTGGCATTGGTGATATCGGCGTTTACCTTTACGGTATCCTGTTGCGCAAGCGTTCGGGTAGTTGAAAACAATAAGAGTAATAGAAATACTTTCTGCATATGATTTATTTTATGACAAGAGATGCACTAATCGGAACAGTTACATAAACACTTCCTTATTTTTGCGACTCATGGCAAAATCAGCAGCCGATACACCACTCATGCAACAGCACCGGGCTATCAAACAACGATACCCCGATGCGGTGCTTTTATTTCGTGTGGGAGATTTTTATGAAACTTTTGGCGAAGACGCGATCATTTCATCAGGTGTTTTAGGTATAACACTTACGAAAAGAAATAACGGCGCTGCTGCTTCATCAGAATTAGCAGGATTTCCGCATCATGCGCTCGATACCTATTTACATAAACTCGTAAAAGCAGCTTTCCAGCACAGTGGGATCCGAAGCTTGGAATTCACGTGACTTGAAGTCGCGGC
>JADMIO011814577.1_pt1 | contig 87963 bp, 84 predicted proteins | sample 8958161 | NCBI WGS metagenome assembly JADMIO01 (sample SAMN16585339, study PRJNA669376) | soil metagenome | isolation source: Crop rotation soil | place: USA: Cullars Rotation, Alabama | collected 2011 | reverse complement strand
CGCGACAACTTGTCCACGTGGAATTCTAAGCTTAGGATCCCAATGTGCTGGAAAGACGAAATCGACGTCGAGCATCATCACCACGAACAGGAACAGTACCGCGACCGCGCCGACGTAGACGACGATCAGGATCATCGCCAGGAACTCGGCACCGAGCAGCATGAACAGCGCGGCGGCATTGACGAAGGTGAGAATGAGGAACAGCACGGAGTGCACGGGATTGCGCGCGGCTATCACCATGAACGCCGAGGCGACGCAGATGCCGGCGAAGAGATAGAAGAACAGCGCGGGCAGGATCATCAGCCGTTCACCGGTAAGGCGCGTCGAGCGCGATGGACTTGGCGATCTCGCGCTCCCAGCGATCGCCATTCGCGAGGAGCCGCTCCTTGTCGTAGTAGAGCTCTTCGCGCGTCTCGGTCGCGAACTCGAAGTTCGGTCCCTCGACAATCGCATCCACCGGGCATGCCTCCTGGCAGAGCCCGCAATAGATGCACTTCACCATGTCGATGTCGTAACGCGTCGTGCGGCGCGTGCCATCGTTGCGGCGCGGACCTGCTTCGATCGTGATCGCCTGCGCCGGGCAGATGGCCTCGCACAGCTTGCAGGCAATGCAACGCTCTTCGCCGTTCGGATAACGGCGCAACGCGTGCTCGCCCCGGAAGCGCGGCGAGATCGGGTTCTTCTCGAAGGGATAGTTGATGGTCGGCTTCGGCTTGAAGAAATAGCGCATCGACAAGCCAATCGCCTGGACAAATTCCCACAAGAAGATGTTGCGCGCCGCGCGGTCGAGACTCATTGGACAGCCCTCAAACCGGAATATTGCAGGACGCCGGCAACGATCACGACCATGGCGATCGAAATCGGCAGGAACACCTTCCAGCCGAGCCGCATCAGCTGGTCATAGCGGTAGCGCGGCACGAACGCCTTCACCAACGCGAACATGAAGAACACGAACAGCGCCTTGAGCGTGAACCAGATCACGCCCGGCACCCAGGTGAAGGGCGCGACCGGATAAGGTGGCAGCCAGCCGCCGAGGAACAGGATCGTCATCATCGCGCACATGGTGGCGATCGCGACGTACTCGCCAAGCATGAAGAGCAAGTACGGCGTCGAGCCGTATTCGACCATGAAGCCCGCGACGAGCTCGGATTCCGCCTCGACCAGATCGAATGGCGGCCGGTTCGTCTCGGCGAGCGCCGAGATGAAGAAAATCACGAACATCGGAAATAGCGGCAGCCAGTACCAATTGAGCAGGCCGTACTTGCCATTTTGCGCTTCGACGATCTCGCTCAGATTGAGCGAGCCGACACACAGCAGCACCGTGATGATGACGAATCCGATCGAGACTTCGTAGGACACCATCTGCGCGGCCGAGCGAAGCGCGGCAAGGAACGGATACTTCGAGTTCGACGCCCAGCCCGCCATGATCACGCCGTAGACCATGAGCGATGAGATCGCGAAGATGTAGAGGATGCCGACGTTGATGTCGGCGATCATCCAGCCAACGTTGACCGGGATCACGGCCCACGTCGCGAGCGCGAGCACGCAGGTGACGAGCGGCGCGAGCAGGAATACGCCCTTGTTGGCGCCGGCTGGAATGGTCGGCTCCTTCACGACGAACTTGAGCAAGTCCGCGAAGGATTGCAGCAGGCCCCACGGGCCGACCACGTTCGGACCGCGACGGATCTGCACCGCCGCCCAGATCTTGCGATCGGCCAGGAGCACATAGGCGATCGCGATCAGCAGGATCACGAGCAGCATCACGCTCTGCGCGACCATGATGATCAGCGGCCAGATATATGTGGTCCAGAGCTCTTCCATCGCCCTACTCCGCCGCCGTCATGGTGGCGCCTTCGGCAATGGCTGAGCATTCGGCCATGACGACCGACGCGCGCGCGATCGGATTGGTGAGATAGAAGTCTTCGATCGAGGAATGGAACGGCGCCTTGTCGGTCGCGCCGCCGAGAGTGGCGAGCTTGCGGATGTCGGCGGCATCGCCCGCGGCGATCTCGTCCATGCGCTGCAAGTGCGGGTGTGCCTTGAACAATGCGGCGCGGAGTTGCGCGAGCGAGTCATACGGCAGCTTTTGCCCGAGCGCGTCCGACAGCGCGCGCAGGATGGCCCAGTCTTCGCGCGCATCGCCAGGCGGGAATACGGCGCGCGGCGCCATCTGCACGCGGCCTTCGGTGTTGACGTAGATGCCGGACTTTTCGGTGTAGGCGGCGCCGGGAAGGATCACGTCGGCGCGGTGCGCGCTGCGGTCGCCGTGGCTGCCGATGTAGACGACGAAGGTGCCGCGCGCCATTTCGATCTCGTCGGCGCCAAGCAGGAACGCGAGGTCGAGTGTGCCAAACGCGGCCATCTCGGTCGCGCGCAGGCCGCCCTGCCCCGGCACGCAGCCGACATCGAGCCCGCCGACCCGCGATGCGGCGGTGTGCAGGACCGAGAAGCCGTTCCAGCCATCCTTGATCGCACCGAGATCGATCGCGGCTTTGGCCGCGAGCGACGCAACCGACGCGCCATCGGGGCGTACGAGTGCGCCTTGCCCGAGGATAACAAGCGGGCGCTCGGCCTTCTTCAGCGTCTCGGCGAATGCATGCTTGCCCGCCGCGAGATCGGCCAGAGTCTCAGCGCCAGCGCCAAGGTAGTCGTAGCCGTAAGTGAGATCAGCGCGCTCGCCGATTACGCCGATCGGGAACTTGCCGGCGCGCCAGCGCTTGCGGATGCGCGCGTTGAGCACTGCCGCCTCGCGGCGCGGATTGGCGCCGATGATGAGGAGCGCGTCAGCCTTGTCGATATTGGCGATGCCGGCGCTGAACAGGTATGTCGCGCGGCCCCAAGCGGGATCGAGCTTGGTGCCGTCCTGGCGGCAGTCGATATTCTTCACGCCGATCCGCGTCATCAGGTCCTTGAGCGCGAAGATCTCCTCGACGCTCGCGAGATCGCCGGCGATCGCGCCAACACGCGGCAACGATGTCGCCTTCAGCTTGGCCGCGATCGTGGCGAAAGCCTCGCCCCAGGTCGCCCGCTGCAAGCGCCCGTTTTGACGGATATAAGGCTGATCAAGACGCTGCGTGCGCAGCCCGTCAACGACGTGGCGCGTCTTGTCGGAGATCCACTCCTCGTTCACATCGTCGTTGGTGCGCGGCAGGATGCGCATCACTTCGCGGCCGCGCGAGTCCACGCGGATCGCCGAGCCGACGGCATCCATCACGTCGATGGTTTCGGTTTTGGCGAGCTCCCATGGACGCGCGACGAACGCGTAAGGCTTCGACGTCAGCGCGCCGACGGGGCAGAGATCGACCACGTTGCCCTGCAGCTCGGACGTCATCGCGCGCTCGAGGTAGGTCGTAATTTCCATGTCCTCGCCTCGGCCGATAGCGCCGAGCTCGGGCACGCCCGCCACTTCCGTCGCAAAGCGCACACAGCGCGTGCACTGGATGCAACGGTTCATCGAGGTCTTCACCAGCGCGCCGAGATATTTGTCCTCGACCGCGCGCTTGTTCTCCTGATAGCGGCTGGCGTCGACGCCATAGGCCATGGCCTGGTCCTGCAGATCGCACTCGCCGCCCTGATCGCAGATCGGGCAATCGAGCGGATGGTTGATCAGCAGGAACTCCATCACGCCTTCGCGCGCCTTCTTCACCATCGGCGTCTTGGTCTTGACCACCGGTGGCTCGCCCTTCGGGCCGGGGCGGCAGTCGCGCACGGCCCAGGCGCAGGAGGCGACGGGCTTCGGCGAGCCTGACAGTTCGACCAGGCACATGCGGCAATTGCCGGCGATCGAGAGGCGTTCGTGGAAGCAGAAGCGCGGAATTTCCGCGCCCGCGGCTTCGCACGCCTGGAGCAGCGTGTACTCCGGCGGAACGTCGATCTCGTGATCGTCGACGATGATCTTGCTCATGCCGCGTGCTCACTTGCTTCGCAGCGCGCGCCGCGGAACAGCTTGGCGCCAGGCAGGCGCTCCCAGCCAAACGCGTGGTCACTGGGCCCGTGTTTTTTCAGATGCTCAAGGCGCTCGACGCCCTCCTGCATGGTCGGGCGATGACCGGCGGGGACCCACCACAGCACCAGCGGGGTCTCGATCTTCTCGAACCACTCCTCGCGCCGGCCATAGAACCGACGATGCAGCGTCTGCCAGACGAAGCGTTCGAGCGCCTCGACGTTCTCCCAGACCGTGAGGTTCGGCAGGATGCGCGGATCGTCATAGACCAGCATGTTCATCGCGTTGCCGGTCTCGTCCTGCAAACGCCAAACGAAGCCGGGAATGGCATCGGCGAGACCATTCACGCGCGGAACGTTGTCGACGAACTCCTTCATGCGCGGATCGTCGAGCGGATAGCGCGTGCGGGCGATGTTGAACTCGGCAAGGTGCTGGGTCATCGCGCTCACTCCGCCGCCTCCGCGTGGACGCCGGCGTTGCGCGTGTACTCGTCGATGCGCCGCTCGATCTCGGGACGGAAATGCCGCAACAGACCTTGCACCGGCCAGGCCGCGCCGTCGCCGAACGCACAGATGGTGTGGCCTTCGATCTGCTTCGTCACTTCGAACAGCGTGTCGATCTCGCGCTTCTGCGCGCGGCCTTCCGACATGCGCGTGAGCACGCGCCACATCCAGCCCATGCCTTCGCGGCACGGCGTGCACTGGCCGCAGCTTTCGTGCTTGTAGAAGTACGAGATGCGCGTCATGGCGCGGACGATGTCAGCCGACTTGTCCATGACGATGATCGCGGCGGTGCCGAGCGCCGACTTGTGTTTGGCGCAACCGTCGAAATCCATCAGGAGGTCGTCGCAGCCGGTCGCGCCCGCAGGGATCAGCGGCATCGACGAGCCGCCCGGGATCACCGCGAGGAGATTATCCCAGCCGCCGCGCACGCCGCCGGCGTGGCGCTCGACCAGCTCGCGCAACGGCGTACCCATCGCCTCTTCCACGGTGCACGGCTTCTCGACGTGACCGGAGATGCAATAGAGCTTGGTGCCGGTGTTGTTCTGGCGCCCGATGGCGGAGAACCACGCCGCGCCGCGGCGCATGATGTCGGGCACCTGCGCAATCGTCTCGACGTTGTTCACCGTTGTCGGACAGCCGTAGAGGCCCATGTTCGCCGGGAACGGCGGCTTCAGGCGTGGCTGGCCCTTCTTGCCCTCGAGGCTTTCGAGGAGTGCGGTCTCTTCGCCACAGATGTAGGCGCCGGCGCCGTGGTGAACGTAGAGGTCGAAATCCCAGCCGTTGACGTTGTTCTTTCCGATCAGCTTCGCCTCATAGGCCTGATCGATCGCGGCCTGCAGGCGCTGGCGCTCGCGGATGAATTCGCCGCGCACATAAATGTAGCCGGCGTTGGCGCCCATGGCGCAACCGGCGATCAGGCAGCCCTCGACCAGCAAATGCGGATCGTGCCGCATGATCTCGCGGTCCTTGCAGGTGCCGGGCTCGGACTCGTCGGCGTTGACGACAAGATAGTGCGGCCGCCCGTCGGACTGCTTGGGCATGAACGACCACTTGAGGCCGGTCGGGAAGCCAGCGCCGCCGCGGCCGCGCTGGCCCGAGGCCTTCATCTCGTTGACGATCGCGTCGCGCCCCTTGTCGAGGATCGCCTTGGTGTTGTCCCAGGCGCCGCGCGCCCGCGCGCCGGCGAGGCCCCAGTCATGCGCGCCATAGAGATTGGTGAAGACGCGGTCCTTGTCAGCGAGCATCAGCCGCCCCCACCTTTCGACTTCGCGTAGAGCGCGGGATCGGTGAGCGTCGTCTGGCCGCCGACCGGCGCCGCGAACTGGCGCTTGATCTGCGGGCCGGGCTTCGGCTTGTCGCCCTCGGCAAAGCCATCGAGGATCTTCTCGAAGCTTTGTGGGGTGAGGTCTTCGTATGTGTCGTCCCAGATCAGCACCATCGGCGCGTTCACGCAGGCGCCGAGGCACTCGACCTCTTCCCACGAAAAATTGCCGTCGGCCGACACGTGGAACGGATCGTGGTGGATCTTGTGCTGGCAGACTTTGATGATCTCAGCCGCCCCGCGCAGCATGCAGGGCGTCGTGCCGCAAACCTGCACGTGCGCCTTCTTACCGACCGGCTGGAGCAGGAACATCGTGTAGAACGTCGCGACCTCGAGCACCCGGATGTAGGCCATGCCGAGCAGCTTTGCGACCGCTTCGATCGCCTTCTGCGAGAGCCAGCCGTTGTTCTGCTCCTGCGCGCGCCACAGGACCGGGATCACCGCCGACTGCTGGCGGCCTTCGGGATATTTCGCGATCTGCGCTTTCGCCCAGGCGAGATTGTCCGCCGTGAAGGCGAAGCTGTCGGGTTGTTGCTCGGGCGGCGCGAGGCGGCGAACGCTCATCGGTCCACCTCCCCGAACACGATGTCGAGCGAGCCGAGCACGGCCGAAACGTCGGCGAGCATGTGGCCGCGGCAGAGGAAGTCCATCGCTTGCAAATGCGCGAAGCCGGGCGCGCGGATCTTGCACTTGTAGGGTTTGTTGGTGCCGTCGGCGACGAGATAGACGCCGAACTCGCCCTTCGGCGCTTCGACCGCCGCATAGACTTCGCCGGCCGGCACGTGGAAGCCTTCGGTGTAGAGCTTGAAGTGATGGATCAACGCTTCCATCGAGCGCTTCATCTCGCCGCGCGTGGGCGGAACGATCTTGTTGTCCTCAACGCTGACCGGGCCCTGCCCGTCCACAGCGCGCAGCTTGGCGATGCACTGCCTCATGATGTGCACGGACTGGCGCATCTCTTCCATACGGATGCAGTAACGGTCGTAGCAGTCGCCGTTCTTGCCGACGGGGATGTCGAACTCCATCTCGGCGTAGCACTCGTAGGGCTGCGCCTTGCGCAGATCCCACGCCGCGCCCGAGCCGCGCACCATCACGCCGGAGAAACCCCAGGCCCAGGCGTCGGCGAGCTTCACTACGCCGATGTCGACGTTGCGCTGCTTGAAGATGCGGTTGTCGGTGAGCAGCGCTTCGAGATCGTCGCAGACTCTGAGGAATGGATCGCAGAACGCCTCGATGTCGTCGATCAGCTTTGGCGGCAGGTCCTGGTGCACGCCGCCGACGCGGAAATACGCCGCGTGCATGCGCGAACCTGACGCGCGCTCGTAGAACATCATCAGCTTCTCGCGCTCCTCAAAGCCCCACAGCGGCGGGGTCAGCGCACCGACGTCCATCGCCTGTGTCGTGACGTTGAGGATGTGCGAGAGGAGCCGGCCGATTTCCGAGTACAGCACGCGGATGAGCTGTGCACGGCGCGGCACCTGCAGGCCGAGGAGCTTTTCCGCCGCGAGGCAGAACGCGTGTTCCTGATTCATCGGCGCGACGTAATCGAGCCGGTCGAAATACGGGATCGCCTGGAGATAAGTCTTGTACTCGATCAGCTTCTCGGTGCCGCGATGGAGAAGCCCGATATGCGGATCGACGCGCTCGACGATCTCGCCATCGAGCTCGAGTACCAGGCGCAGCACGCCGTGCGCGGACGGATGCTGCGGCCCGAAGTTGATGGTGAAATTGCGAAGGTTGGCCTCGGGCATGATCAGCTCTTTGCCTTCTCATCGCCGGGCAGCACATAATCCGTCCCCTCCCACGGAGAGAGGAAATCGAATGAACGGAATTCCTGCGCGAGCCGCACCTTGTCGTAGACGACGCGCTTTTGTTGATCGTCCCAGCGCACCTCGACAAAGCCGGTGAGCGGGAAGTCCTTGCGCAGCGGATGGCCCTCGAAACCGTAGTCGGTGAGGAGGCGCCGCATGTCGGGATGGCCGGTCACGAGCACGCCGTAGAGGTCGTACATCTCGCGCTCGAACCAGTCGGCGCCGACGAATACGTCGATGATCGACGGGATCGGCGTGGCCTCGTCCGTTTCGGTCTTCACGCGGACGCGCGCGTTCTTCGTCGGCGACAGGAACTGATAGACGACGTCGAAGCGCTTCTCGCGCGATGGCCAGTCGATCGCCGTGATGTCGATGAAGCAGCGAAACTCGCAACGCGGATCGTCACGCAAGAACCGCACCACGCGCACGATGTCGGCGGCGTTCGCGGTTATGGTGAGCTCGCCGAAGGCGATCGCGTGACCAGTCACCGCGCCGGGCAGTTCCGCCGCAATGGTCGCCCCGAGATCCGCGAGCTTGCTTGTGTCCACGGGACTACCTCAGCGCTCGATGGTGCCGATGCGGCGGATCTTCTTTTGTAGAAGCATCACGCCATAAAGGAGCGCCTCGGCGGTCGGCGGACAGCCGGGCACATAGATATCGACCGGCACGATGCGGTCGCATCCGCGCACCACGGAATAGGAATAGTGATAGTAGCCGCCGCCGTTGGCGCACGATCCCATCGAGATCACGTAGCGCGGCTCGGGCATCTGGTCGTAGACCTTGCGCAGCGCCGGCGCCATTTTGTTGGTGAGTGTGCCGGCGACGATCATCACGTCGGATTGGCGTGGCGAGGCGCGCGGCGCGAAGCCGAAGCGCTCGGCGTCGTAGCGCGGCATCGACATCTGCATCATCTCGACCGCGCAGCAGGCGAGCCCGAACGTCATCCACATCAGCGAGCCGGTGCGCGCCCAGGTGACGAGATTGTCGGCGGTGGTGATGAGGAAGCCCTTGTCGGCGAGCTCGTTGTTGAGGCCGACGAAGAACGGATCGTCCGAGCCCACCGGCCTGCCGGTGCGCGGGTCGAGGATGCCCGTGCTGGATGGCGCGACGACACTCATGCGCTCAATCCCATTCCAAGGCGCCTTTGCGCCACTCATAGATAAAGCCGATCGTCAGCACGCCCAAGAACACCATCATCGACCAGAAGCCGTAGGGCCCGAGCTGGTCGAATGCCACCGCCCAGGGAAACAGGAACGACACCTCGAGATCGAAGATGATGAACAGGATCGATACGAGGTAGAACCGCACGTCGAATTTCATGCGCGCGTCGTCGAACGCGTTGAAGCCGCATTCGTAGGCGGAGAGCTTCTCAGGGTCGGGCTGGCGATAGGCGACGATGAACGGCGCGATCAGCAGCGCAAGGCCAATCGCAACCGCGACGCCAATGAACACGACGAGCGGGAGGTAATCGTTCAAAAGCTCGCTCATGCGACCTGTCCGCGCCGCCCCGCAGGAAGATAGGAATTTCACGCGGGAGCCTTTGCCCGTCGAGTTCCGGCATTCTGGCCAAAGCGCCGCAAACTCACGTGAAAATGGGCCGTGGCAACCAGTTGGATTCGTTCCACGGAAGGCTGGGCAGGCTTTAGCGCAGCGCACCATGGGAGGCAAGGCGGCGGCACCGAATGACCGTGGGTACCGCCATGTATTTGCGGGTCTTGTGCTGCTGCGTCGGCTGACGGTCGGACGGCGCCCGAGCAGATCGGATGATTCGCGCAAAAGTCACAGACAAGTCACGCTTTCGCGTTCCCGTCGTACGCTACCGGCCTCCAAGTCGATCGGGCGGACAGCTAGTATGCGGAAGCATCCACGTCTGCCGCCAACATGACCCTCGCCCCCGCCTCCAAGGTCTTGCCCGAGCCCGGCGCTGACCCGGCACGCGTCTTCGCCATGGCGCGGCTCGTGCGCGCCCGCGCGCGATTGGTCAGTGCGCTGGTGTTGTTCGCCTTCGTGCTCTGCCACTTCGTCAGTCACATCTTCCTGATCTTCTCGCTTCAGGTCGCCGACCGCGTGCTCGGCGTCCTGATGGATTTTTGGTGGACATCCACCGGCACTTACCTGCTCGCGGTGGCCCTTTCCGTGCATGTGCTCAACGCGCTCTGGTCGATCTACATCCGACGGAGTCTGCGCATGCCGTCCTGGGAGTGGGCGCAGCTTGCGCTCGGGCTGTCGATCCCGCCCATCGTCATGCTGCACGTCGTCGGCACGAAGATCGCCGACATGTTCCTTGGCACATCGTCGAGCTACGACTCGGTGCTGAGCGTGTATTGGGTCGGCGCGCCGAGCTTGAAGTTCCTGCAGATCCTTGCGGTGCTCGTGATCTGGACCCACGCATGCATCGGCCTGCATTTCTGGCTGCGCACGAAGCGCTGGTATCCGGATTGGCGGCCGATCCTGTTCGCGGTTGGTGTGCTCGTCCCTGCCCTGACGATTGCGGGCTTCGTTGCCGGCGGCGCCCAGATCATCCGCGCTGTCGCGGACGACGAGGATTTCCTTCGCACCGTCGCCCAGAATGCGCATGTCACCCGTGAGGGCTTCGAGCAGATGCGCCGCATCATGGCGGCGACGATGCTGAGCTACGTCGGGCTGGTGCTGCTGCCTTTCGCCGCGCGCGGCGTGCGCTCGTTCATCTACCGGCTCAATCGCCCACCCCAACTGACCCATGCCAACGGCCGCGTGATGGCGATCCTGCCTGGCGCGACCGTGCTGGAAACGCTGCGCGCGTACGGCGTCCCGCACGCGGCCGTGTGCGGCGGGCGTGGCCGCTGCACGACATGCCGCATTCGCGTGGTGGCCGGGCTCGCAGGTCTGCCCGAGGCCGGCGGCCTCGAAGCCGCCGCACTCAGGCGCATTGCCGCAACCGATGGGGTGCGCCTCGCCTGCCAGATCAGGCCGGGCGCCGACATCGCGATCCTGCCGCTGATCGCGGCCGACGCCAGCGCCGCTGACGGGCATGCGCGCGGCGGCATGGAAGGCAGCGAGCGGCAGGTCACGGTCGTGTTCATCGATCTGCGCGGCTCGACGACGCTCGGCGAGGCAAAGATGCCCTACGACGTGCTGTTCATCCTCAATCAGTTCTTCAAGGAGATGACGCGTGCACTGGTCGAAACCGGCGGGCACTATTCGAACTTCACCGGGGACGGTCTGATGGCGCTCTACGGCATCGATGGGGAAACGCCCACCGCGGCGGCGCGGCAGGCGCTGCGCGGCGCGGCCGCGATGCTGCGGCATGTCGACGAGCTCAACGCGCAGATCAAACACGAACTGAAAGCGCCGCTGCGCATCGGCATCGGCATTCATTTCGGAGAAGCCATCGTTGGCGCCATGGGTCCACCGCGCTCGCAGATTGTTTCAGCGATCGGCGACACGGTGAACACGACGGCGCGGCTCGAAAGCCTCACCAAGGATTATGACTGCTCGCTGATCGTGTCGCGGCAGGCCGCGAGCGCGGCGGGCGTCGACCTGTCAGGTCACACGCTCCACCGCACGTCCGTGAAGGGCAAGGCCGAGAGCGTCGAGTTCTATGCGCTCTCGACCGCGCCACAAGTCCCGCGGTGATCTATTCGCAGCCGGAGACGACGACGATGCAGTCGCCGTCGCCACACAACGACATCGCGCGCTTCTCGGCGGTGCCGAGGTTGCCGCCCGTGCCGACGCCGAAGTTGGTGCGCGAGGCGGCGTACGCGCCGCAGGCTTTGAACACGAGCACGACCTTGCAGTCGGTGTTGCCTTCCTCGGACTTGCACGCGTCCATCGCGCCGGCACTCGCTTCCTGGCGCGACGCCAATTCGGTGGCAAAGCCGTAGCCGATCCCCGACGGCTCGTCGCCGAAGGCGTCGTCAACAGCGATTGCGCCCCATGCGAGGACTGCGGTCGTCGAGGCCAGCGCAAGCGCGGCCGCGGTCAAAAGTGAAGCCGTGAGTTGGCGCATGTTCAATTTCCCCCTTGCGGTATGCCGCATCCAAGGGGTAGCGGCCGGGGATTTTCGGGTCAACGACCAGATAGGAGCGGCAGGGACTGGCGGGAGCGACGGGACTCGAACCCGCGACCTCTGCCGTGACAGGGCAGCGCTCTAACCAACTGAGCTACGCCCCCGCGAATGTCCCAAACAAAACGGCCGCCGTGGGAGGCCCGTGAGATAGGCCCCACCCTATATCAAGTCAAGTTGACGCGCCGGTTAAGCCGTGGAAGCGCCGGGGTAATTCGTTGCTCGCCATATTTGTCCCCGCCAATTGGGCATAACTTCGCTTCATCCCCCGAAAAAGCCACAAAAATCGGGCTTTTCTGAAATTCGCCGTGGCGAACACTTGCAAGAATCATATAAGCCACGGGCTGTTCTGCGTTTCCGATTCACCGAAAGGAGCGCCCATGGCGGCCAAAACAACTGCACCAACTGTGACGCTGAAACACCTCGCCGCCGCTCTGGCGGCGGACCACGAGATGTCGAAGAAGTCGGCCGAAGGCCTGCTCAACGATCTCGTTGGCATGATGGTCAAACATCTCAAGAAGGGCGAACGCATTCGCATCGGGGGCTTCGGCATCCTGCAAGTACGCAAGCGCGCCGCCCGCATGGGCCGTAACCCGGCCACCGGCGAGCCGATCAAGATCAAGGCGAGCAAGAAGGTTGCGTTCCGCGCAGCCAAGGAACTCAAGGAAGCGGTCTGATCGCACGCGCTGCGACGTAGCTTTGAATTTCATCCCGGCGCAGCAATGCGCCGGGATTTTCTTTTGCGCCAGACAAGACCATCAGAGTCCATTCGCGCTCTCTGTCCGTCTGCTGACATGTGCCGGCTTGCCGAGCCGTAGCTCGCGGAAGCAGCGCCCGCCTTCACCTGCGGCTTCGGCGCGGCAGCCTTTACTCGCGTCGCGAGCGAAGGCTGGTGGGCGGTGACGGACTCGAACCGCCGACATCCTGCGTGTAAAGCAGGCGCTCTACCAACTGAGCTAACCGCCCGAAGTCCCGTTTATCGCGCTGTGGTGGGTGATCCGCAACAGCTATGCGGCCTGCTTCGCCAGCACGACATGTGTCGCGGCCTGCGAGGAGACGTGCGCTGTCACGCTGAAGCCGAGTTTCGGCAGATCGATATCGCCGAGCAGGTGCTCGCCCGCGCCCAGCAGGACGGGCGACATCACGAGATGCATCTCGTCAATCAGCCCGGCGCGCAGATATTGGCGGATCGTGGCGACCCCGCCACCGACGCGGATATCCCTATCTTTGGCAGCCTCTCTCGCGCGCTCAAGCGCTGCATGAATCCCGTCGGTCACGAAATGAAACGTCGTGCCGCCCTTCATCGCAAGCGGCGGTCGCGCATGGTGCGTGAGCACGAACACGGGACAGTGATACGGCGGGTCGTCGCCCCACCATCCCCTCCACGTTTCGTCCCAAGCCCCGCGTCCCGGGCTGAACATGTTGCGGCCGAGAATCCAGGCGCCGAGGTTGGCCATGCCGCGCGCGGCGAAATCGTCATCGATGCCGGTCGTGCCATCTTGCTTGGCTTGCATCGCGGCGAATGTCCGCGTCGGGAAAAACCATTCGTGCAGCGTGAGTCCGCCGACGCCGAGGGGATTGTCCAGGCTCTGATTTGGCCCAGCGCCATAACCGTCCAATGAGATAGCAAACGAGGACACGCGCAGCTTGGACATCTGCTTCTCCGGGGGCCGTTCGCTCAATTCCACAGCAAAACGGCGGCGCCGAAGCGCCGCCGTTAGTGTTCGCTAGGCTTCCCGCGATTAGTGCGCGGTCAGGCCAGGACCTTCGTCCTCGACGGACGGAGCGGCGGCAGCCGGCTTCTCGTCCCAAACGATCGGCTCGGGCTTGCGCACCAAGGCGCGTGTCAGCACTTCGTCCATGCGCGTGACCGGCACGATCTCGAGCTTGCTCTTGATCGCATCGGAAATGTCGATGAGATCCTTCGCATTCTCTTCCGGGATCAGCACGGTCTTGATGCCACCGCGCAATGCGGCGAGCAGCTTCTCCTTGAGACCGCCGATCGGCAGCACGCGGCCGCGCAGCGTGATCTCGCCGGTCATGGCGACATCGCGGCGCGCCGGGATGCCAGTCATCACCGACACGATCGCCGTGACCATGGCGACGCCAGCCGACGGGCCGTCTTTCGGGGTCGCCCCTTCCGGAACGTGCACGTGGATGTCGCGCTTCTCGAACAGCGGCGGCTCGATGCCGAAGGTGATCGCGCGCGAACGGACGTAGGACGCCGCCGCCGAGATCGATTCCTTCATCACATCACGCAGATTGCCCGTGACCGTCATGCGGCCCTTGCCAGGCATCATCGTGCCTTCGATGGTGAGCAGCTCGCCGCCGACCTCGGTCCAGGCAAGGCCGGTGACGACGCCGACCTGGTCCTCGTCCTCGATCTCGCCGTAGCGATACTTCGGGACGCTCAGGTATTCGGCGAGGTTGTCGGCCGTGACCTTCACGGTCTTCTTCTTCGACAGCATCAGCTCCTTCACCGCCTTGCGGGCGAGCGTCGAAATCTCGCGTTCGAGATTGCGGACGCCGGCTTCGCGGGTATAGCGGCGGATCAAGAGCAGGAGCGCGTCGTCGTCGATCGCCCATTCCTTCACATCGAGGCCGTGCTTGGCCACGGAGTTCGGAATGAGATGCTTGCGCGCGATCTCGACCTTCTCATCCTCGGTGTAGCCGGCGATGCGGATGATCTCCATGCGGTCCATCAACGGCGGCGGGATGTTGAGCGTGTTCGCCGTCGTGATGAACATCACGTTGGAGAGATCGTAATCGACCTCGAGGTAGTGGTCGTTGAACGTGTGGTTCTGCTCGGGGTCAAGCACCTCGAGCAGCGCCGACGACGGATCGCCGCGGAAATCGGCGCCCATCTTGTCCACCTCGTCGAGGAGGAACAGCGGGTTCGAGGTCTTTGCCTTGCGCATCGACTGGATGATCTTGCCGGGCATCGAGCCGATGTACGTGCGCCGGTGGCCGCGGATCTCGGCCTCGTCGCGTACGCCGCCGAGCGACACACGCACGAACTCGCGGCCGGTCGCTTTCGCGATCGACTTGCCGAGAGACGTCTTGCCGACGCCGGGCGGGCCGACGAGGCACAGGATCGGGCCGGTCAGCTTGTTGGCGCGGCTTTGCACCGCGAGATACTCGACGATGCGCTCCTTGACCTTCTCGAGCCCGTAGTGGTCGTGATCGAGAATGTTCTGCGCGTGCGGCAGATCCTTCTTGATCTTCGACTTCTTGTTCCACGGGATCGACAACAGCCAGTCGAGATAATTGCGCACGACGGTGGCTTCCGCCGACATCGGCGACATCTGGCGGAGCTTCTTGAGCTCGTGCATCGCCTTTTCGCGCGCTTCCTTCGACAGCTTGGTCTTCTTGATCTTCTCCTCGAGCTCGGCGACCTCGTCGCGACCGTCTTCGTCGCCGAGCTCCTTCTGGATCGCCTTCATCTGCTCGTTGAGATAGTACTCGCGCTGCGTCTTCTCCATTTGACGCTTCACGCGCGTACGGATGCGCTTCTCGACCTGCAGAACGGAGACTTCGCTCTCCATCATGGCGAGCACCTTCTCCAGGCGCCCGGTGACGGTCGGCGTCTCAAGCACGGCCTGCTTGTCGGGAATCTTGATGGCGAGGTGCGAAGCGACGGTGTCCGCGAGCCGCTTGTGGTCCTCGATCTGCTGGACCACGCCGACGACTTCCGGCGACACCTTCTTGTTGAGCTTCACATAGTTCTCGAACTCGTTGACCACCGAGCGCGCGAGCGCCTCGGCCTCGACCTTCTCGCCGGGCTCGTCAATGAAGAGCTCCGCGCTCGCCTCGTAATAATCGGTGCGCTCGCCGTATTTGACGACCTTGGCACGCTCGACGCCCTCGACCAGCACCTTCACGGTGTTGTCGGGGAGCTTGAGCAGCTGCAAGACGTTCGCGAGCGTGCCGACCTCGTAGATCGCATCGGTGCCCGGATCGTCGTCTGACGCGTTCTTCTGCGTCGCGAGCAAGATGTAGGTGTCGGATTTCATCACCTCTTCGAGGGCGCGGATCGATTTCTCGCGGCCCACGAACAGGGGGACAATCATGTGGGGGAAGACGACGATGTCGCGCAGCGGCAACACCGGATAAGTGCGCCGCTCGCCTGGAGCCGGCAGAGTCTTCGGCTTTGAAGGGCTTGTCATGACCCAGATCCTATTGTTGTGCCCCTTCCCCGCGCCATGACTTGCATCAACGCGGCGAAGTGCAGGTTATTCGGACCCGGATGCGAGACTTAGAAACCCGCGCTTGCCGTTACGAAAAACTCCGGTCCCGACGTGACTTACACACGGCTGGACTCACACGAAACCAGCCGTGCCATTAGGTGGCTACGTGCCTGGGTAGTGTCAAGTCCGCCTGACAAATCAACGAAATAGCCCCGCTTTGCGGCGGGGCTATGGATTTCTTGAAGGTATGGCATTGAGGGCCAAACCGTGCGGCGACGCTTAAGCGGTCGCCCCCGCGGCCGGATCGGCGGCGCGGTCGGCGTAAATGTAGAGCGGGCGCGCGGTTCCCTCGACCACTTCCTTGGAGATGACGACTTCCTCGACGCCTTCGAGGCTCGGCAGCTCGAACATGGTGTCGAGCAGGATACCTTCCATGATCGAGCGCAGGCCGCGCGCGCCAGTCTTGCGTTCGATGGCCTTGCGCGAGATCGAGGAGAGCGCCTCGTCGGCGAACGCGAGCTCGATCGATTCCATCTCGAATAGCCGCTGATACTGCTTCACCAGCGCGTTCTTGGGCTCGGTGAGGATGCGCTTGAGTGCGGCCTCGTCGAGGTCCTCGAGCGTCGCGACGACCGGCAGACGACCGACAAACTCCGGGATCAGCCCGTACTTGAGCAGGTCTTCCGGTTCGACGCCGCGGAAGATCTCGCCCGTCTTGCGATCTTCCGGCGCCATGACCTTGGCGCCAAAGCCGATCGAAGTAGAGCGGCCGCGGGCCGAAATGATCTTGTCCAGCCCCGAGAATGCGCCACCGCACACGAACAGGATGTTCGTGGTGTCGACTTGCAGGAACTCCTGCTGTGGATGCTTGCGGCCACCCTGCGGAGGCACGGAGGCGATGGTGCCTTCCATGATCTTCAGGAGCGCCTGCTGCACGCCTTCGCCCGACACGTCGCGAGTGATCGACGGGTTGTCCGATTTGCGGGAAATCTTGTCGATTTCGTCGATGTAGACGATGCCGCGCTGAGCGCGCTCGACGTTGTAGTCGGCGGCCTGCAGCAGCTTGAGGATGATGTTTTCCACGTCCTCGCCGACGTAACCGGCTTCGGTCAGCGTCGTGGCGTCAGCCATCGTGAACGGAACGTCGAGGATACGCGCGAGCGTCTGGGCGAGCAGCGTCTTGCCCGATCCGGTCGGCCCGATCAGCAGGATGTTCGACTTCGCGAGCTCGACGTCGTTGTGCTTGGTCTGGTGATTGAGCCGCTTGTAATGGTTGTGGACGGCGACCGAGAGCACTTTCTTGGCGTGATCCTGATCGATCACGTAGTCGTCGAGCACCTTGCGGATTTCCTTCGGCGTCGGAATGCCATCGCGCGACTTCACCAGCGAGGACTTGTTCTCCTCGCGGATGATGTCCATGCACAGCTCGACGCACTCGTCGCAGATGAACACAGTCGGTCCGGCGATAAGCTTGCGGACCTCGTGCTGGCTCTTGCCGCAAAACGAGCAGTAGAGAGTGTTCTTGGAGTCGCTGCTGCTGACCTTGCTCATTCGAACTCTCCACGCACTCGCCGCTGAGCGGCGGCACCACGGCCTTGCAATCCGCCAATCATATCTGTGCTTTCCTCAAGAATCCGTAGCACCGAAACCACACCTGTTCGCTGTTTTTGCCCGTCCTGACTCACCCGAATCTAACGATCCATGCTAGCCGACCGACGATCAACATTCCATTAACGATAATAATTCCAGGCGCATAGCCGTTCCTTCTCGCGCGCGTGCCGTTGGCTTGGCGCGCCCTGCAACACCTCCCGAATCGTCGCGTGAATTTGGGGACAGCAGAGATAGGTTCGTTGCGACCAAGTTCCATCCCTGCTCTGCTGACAAAACCGCGCGAAATCGCGTGCGGCACGGCTCACCTCTGCGTGAGCAGGTGACGCCCGACACAGCTTTCGCGGGCAGAACCGTGGCCCAATACCGGCAGCAATCTGGTAAACTATTGTCGCACCCTCACCGGGAGACTTGAGATGAGGAGCGTTCGTTTTGGCTTGGCGTTTGCCGGCCTTGTGTTGACGGCCGGAGCAGCCTTCGCACAGGCGCCGGCGGCCATCGTCGAGGACGTCACCGACCGCGCGGCCGGCGTCGAATTCATGGACTACGTGTCGCCGGGCAAGGTCATCAAACTTGGGACCGGCAAGCTCGTGCTGGGCTACCTGAAATCCTGTCTGCGCGAGACGATCTCGGGCGCGAGCGTCGTCACCATCGGTACTGAGCAGAGCGAGGTCCAGGGCGGGAACGCCGAGCGCACCAAGATCGCTTGCGAAGCGGCGAAGATGCAGCTCACCGCCGAGCTCGCGAGCAAGAGCGGTGCGATGGCATTCCGCGAAGGTCCGCAGCGAAACGCGCCGTCGCGTCTCGCGTTACGACCGAACTTCACACTGTACGGACAAGCCCCGCTTGTCGAAGTGAAAAAGGGCGGCACCGTTCTGATCGAACGCGTCGACAAGCCGGGCGAGCGCTACGAGATCGTCGGCGACAGCGTGCAGTTGGTGCGCGGCCAATATTATGACTTCGCGCAGGACAACAAGAACCTTGTGCCGGCTGGCGTTTACAGCGCGACGTCAGGGTCGGTGAAGGTCCTGTTCCAGGTCGACCCGGACGCTCAACCTGGGAAGACTCCGGTGGCCGGCCGCCTGATCCGCTTCCAGCCAGCCAGCTGACGTTGCGCGCTTGAGGTGCCATGGGGCGCATTCGATCTCGTGACGCGCTCTTTGCCCTTGCCGTGATGGTGCTGGCGGCGCTGATCGCCGCCTCACCGGCCTTCGATGTTCCGCGCGGTGTTTCGCTCGACGTCCTCACGTCGCTGCGCTGGTATGCGTTCGGTGCGCGGTACGATCCGGCGACGTCGCCCACCGTCGTCGTGGCGATCGACGAAGAGACCTACAACACTCCGCCCTTTGCCGGCACGCCGCAGGTCACCTGGACACGCGAGATCGGACGCATCATCACCGCGGTGATCGACGGCGGCGCCAAGGTTGTCGGCTTCGACGTCATCTTCCCGACCTCGATCGAGCGCTCCGAAATTCCATTCGGCGATGAAACGCTCGGCGCGCGCGTGCGCGGCTTCGATCGCGACTTCCTGCGCGCGCTGCGCGGCGCGGCAAACGACAACAAGATCGTGCTCGGGATGGTTCAGCACAGCGGCGAGCCTGTCGCGCCGTCGGAGGGGCAACGGCTCGCCGTGTTCGGCCAACGCAATATCCGCGCGCTCAACTACTACAACGATCGCGACGACGTGGTGCGGCGCATTCCGCTGACCTCTGTGCTTGGCGGTGTTGCCCAGCCCTCGATTGCGGTGGAACTCGCCGCCCGCTCGCTCGGCGCCGCGCCGGAATTCACCGGCGACGGACGCATGTCGGTCGCGGGCTACGCCGTGCCGACGCGCATCCCCAACACCATGGCGCTCAACTTCGAAGGCGGCGCCGACGATATCCCGACTTATTCGCTCGCCGACCTGCGCGCCTGTCTCGACAAGGGCAACGCGGACTTCTTCCGCCAGCAGTTCGCGGGCAAGGTCGTGCTGATCGGTACGGTGCTCGATCTTGAGGACCGCCAAATCACATCGAAGCGTCTGGCGACTGGCGCCGAAGGGTCACGGGCGACGCGCTGCGTGCTGCCGGCGACCGCGGCCAGCAAGTTCAAACGCGACTCCATTTCCGGCATCTACGGCCACGCGACGGCGGTCAACAATCTGATCCGACGCGACGCAGTGATCGAGACTGGACCCCTCGGGAGCGGGCTAGCCGCCTTCCTGCTCGCGGGGCTTGCGACCCTGATCGGCTTTGTGCTGGCGCCAACCTGGGCTGTCGCCGGCTATGCTGGACTTGCGATGCTGTGGAGCGGCGCCGCGACCGCGATCTTCCAGCGCGCACTCGCTTTGCCCCTCATCGAGCCCCTGCTCATGGGCCTGATCGCGCTCGCCGCGACCATCGGCTACCGCTTCGTCGTTTCCGACAAGGACAAGCGGCTCCTGCGCAGGAGCTTCGGGCTTTATCTTGCGCCCGCTGTCATCGACAAGATGATGACCTCGAACAAGATGCCGGCGCTCGGCGGCGAGTCGCGCGAGGTCACAGTGTTCTTCTCCGACGTCGCCGGGTTCTCGTCGTTCTCCGAGAAGATGACGCCGTCGGCGCTCGTGGCGCTGATGACGGAATATCTGTCGGCGATGACCGACATCATCGAGGCGCATCAAGGATTCGTGGACAAGTACATCGGCGACGCCATCGTCGGGGTGTTTGGCGCCCCGCTCGACGATCCAGATCATGCGCGACACGCCGTCGAAGCGGCGGTTGCCTGCCGCGCCAGGCTTGCCGAGCTCAACGAGAATGCCGTCGCCTTCGCCGGCCACAAGCTCGGTCAGAGGATCGGGCTCAATTCCGGGTTGGCGCTCGTCGGCAACATCGGCTCGCACCGACGCTTCAACTACACCGTGATGGGCGACATGGTGAACCTCGCCTCTCGGCTCGAGGGCGCCAACAAATATTTCGCGACCTCGATCATGGCGTCGGAGACGACTGTTACGCTGGCCGGGCGCGGTTTCTTCTGGCGCGAGCTCGATGCCATTCGCGTCAAAGGCCGCAGCGAACCGGTCAAGATCTACGAGCCCGTGTCGCTCGCCGGGCAGCAGACGCCGGACGATACCGCGAAAGTTGCCGCCTACGACGAAGGTCTCGCCCGCTGGCGCAAGCGCGACTTTGCGGGCGCCGTCAGCTCATTCGGGCGGCTCGCCGACCGCGATCCGCCTGCCGCGCTGTTCCGCCAGCGCGCGGAAGACCTCGTGAAGCATCCGCCCGACGACGATTGGGAGCCGGTGAATACGCTCGAAGGGAAATAACGCTCAGCTACCGCCGTCGCCGATGATGGTGTACGGCGCCCAGAACAGCGGATGCGCGTAGCTGAACAGCGTGCGGCCCGCGTCGTCCTTGTAGCCCGGACCATCCACCATCCCCATCATCGCCTGGCGCAACGCTTCGCCGCGCGACAGCTTCGGGTTTTCGCTCTGGCGGCGGAATAGATCGCTGACGAGTTCGCGCGCCGACGCCGAATGGACGGACCAATTGGTGAGCAGCAACGCACGCGTTCCCGCATAGAAGAACGCGCGGCCGAGCCCCGACGCGGCTTCCGCGCCGGCGCCAGCCGCGGTGCCAGTGTTGCAGGCCGAAAGCACGACCCAGTCGGCGTCGAGCCGCAGCGCGAGGATTTCCTCCATGGTGAGGAGACCATCGCCATCGACGCCTGCCACATCCGGCGCCGACAACGCGAGTGCCGGCTGCGTCAATCCGCTCAGCTCTCCGGGAACCAAGCCGTGCGTCGCGAACACGAGCACCTTGTATTTCGTGAGGTCCGCCGACTTCACGGTCTGCTCGTTGGCCTTGACGCCGAGATTGACCACCTTGCTCGGATCCGCCTGCAAGGCGAGCGCGATCGAACGCACCTCATCGGCCGTGTCCGGCAGCCGCGGAAGCGCGCCAAGGGTGGCGGTATCCTTGTCGTCGAGTTGCGGCGCGGCGCGACGCACGAGCGGCAGCCCGCGCATCGCCGTTTGCGACACCTGGGTCGGGGCCGCGGTCGCTGGGGCACGCGCAGCCTCCGCCGCCTGCTCCGCGTTGAACAGCGGATCGCCGAATGCCATCAGTTTGTCGCGATCGCGCCGGCTCGCGGGGAGCTTACGCAGCGTGCGGAATGCCGCGGCAGAAGGCACCATGGTCACCGCGTGGGTGCGCGCAAGCCAGGGCACGTCGCGATAGCCCGAGAAGAACGGCTCGGCATCCGCCTTCACATCGGCGGGAGCGGTCGGCAGCAGTCCGAGCGGAAGGAGCCCCAGCGCACCATTGGTGACGACGATCAGGCTCTTCGCCGGACGCCAACCGCCCTCGATCGGCTTGAGGACCTGCTCATAAAGCTCGGAGGCGAGCGCGAGGTCGAACGGCGGGATGTCGGCGATCGATGCCGCTTGCGATTCAAAGGCTTCGCGTAGCTTGCTGACCTTTTTCTCAAGCTCGAATGCCGTCAGCCGCGTGGACGCAAACGCGACCGGGCCTTCCTTCGGGATCGCCCACATCAGGCTCCCGCGCCGACCGAAGTAGAGCGAAACGAAAGCCTCGCCCGGCTGCAATCCGGCCCGCATGTCGTCGATGGTTGCCGGCTTGGGCGATACGAGGTCCGCGTAACCCGGGAAGCGCTTCTCGATCTCTGCCCGCGCGGCGGTCCGTTGCGCCCGCATCTTCTCGATCGCGTCGCGTAGGCCGACGGCGCTCTTGTCGTCACGCTCGCTCGCCGGCGCGGCCAGCATGTTGTTCAGCGCGCCAAGCTGCGCGCCGATCTCCTTCTGCAGATCCTGCTCCTTGCGCACGAGGTCCGCGAGCGCCGGGTCGCGAGCAACCGCGCGGGCGCTCGAAGCCGCCAGCGCCTTCTCGACGGAGCGCCGGCGCACCGACTCGCCCAGCGCGAATGTCACGGCTTCGACGTTGGGCACGGCTTTGCGATTGCGTGAGAGCAGCAGCAGATACGCCTCGACGATGGTCTGCTCGCGGATATCGGCCGACGAACCAACGGAGATATCGTCATCCTCGGTATCGCGCGTGTTGGCGAGAATGATCGGTAGCGCGCCCTGGAACTCCTTGAGCGCCTCGGCGTCGCGATTGTTGACCTCCTTGCCGTCGCGGAACCGCGCAAACGTGAGCCCCGACGCCAGAATCGCATGCGCCATGGCGGTGTCGACGTGTGTCTCGCCCAGGCGCTTGGTCTTGAATTCGATGAGCTGCCGCGCCAGCGCGATCCCCTCCTCCATACGGTTGGTGAAGTAGGCGTTGAAGATTCGTCCCCAACCGAGCCGAAAACCGGCCGCGCGCTCGGGCGGCCAATCCTTCGTCGCGTCTTCGATTTTCGCGTAGACCAGTGCAGCGTCATCCCAGCGGCGTTGCGAGAACAGGAAAGCCGCGAGCTGGTAAAGCGCACCGGTATGGACCGGCACCGACGGCGGGTACCCGAGGTGCTCATAGATGTCGATTGCCGCACGAATGAGCTGCTCGCCTTCCTTGGGCCTGGCCTGCTCGCCGACGAGCTGCGCCAACATGGTCAAGATCTGCGGCGGTTCGATCGAATATTTGCCGACTGCCTTGAGCCGGCCCAGCAGCGCACGGCGCAGATCGGCCTCGGCTTCGCTGAGCCGCCCTTGTGCCTTCTTCTGCATCGCCTCGTAGGCCAGCAGAAAATCGATGGTCGATTCCAAATTCGCGCGAACCGGAGGCGTCGCGGTCGGCCACACCGGGATCTTGTCGATCGTCGCGCGATAGAAGTCCTGTGCCTTGTGATAGCCGAGCTCGGCTTCGCGAGGCTTGCCACGCGAAGCCGCGATGCGCGCCTTACCCTGCTCGACCACTGCGGCGAAGTACGATCCCTGGACGTCGAAGTTCTTCCAGGATTGCGCTTCCGCCAATAACGCGACGTTCTTTGCGGAATAGGTTTCAGCCTGCGCGATGTCCCCCAACTGCAGCAAAGCGATGATGGTGCGCAGATTGCTGTCGAAGAAGCGGCCCTTGAACCGGCCGATCTGTTCGATCTTCTGCGAAATCCCCTGATCGATCTCGATCGATCGCTTCGCGTCGCCGAGAAGCCGATACTGGTTCGACTGGAATTGCTGATAACGGCTGAGCTCGCCGAAGTAATACTGGTTGGCTTGCGGCGGGCGATTGATGCCCGCCATCACCTGCGTGCCGATCGCAATCGCCTGCTCGACATCGGCGATCGCTTCCTTGTTGCGCCCGCTTCGCGCCCGTGCCTGTGCACGCCTGAAATAGAACTGAGCTTGTGCGCGCGGCTCGAGCCCCGGAGCAGGTTCGGCATTGGCATCGGCGCGGTTGCGCGCGGCCTGCGCCGCGTCAGGCTTCTCCTGATCGAGAACGGCGTTGATGTCACCGACGGATCGTGGTGGCGCGACGAAAGAACTCTGAGCCCATGCTGGCAATGCGAGCGCGGCCGTCATGATGCCGGCCCACACGGTCCGTCGCCCGTGCAGCAGACCCCTCGTCATCTGCTTCTCCGGAAATGCTGCCGCGCGACGCGCGGCACCGCCGCACGGCGACTATAGCAAATCCGGTATGACGGAAGTTAGTCCTTGGAAAGCTCTTCCGGCCGCCTGTCGATCACTTTGTCGACGACGCCGAAGTCGCGCGCGCCCTCGGCAGTCAAGAACATGTCGCGCTCGAGCGCGTCTTCGATTTTCTTGAGCGGCTGACCGGTGTGTTTGACGTAGATCTCGTTGAGACGCTTCTTCAGGTTCAGAATTTCCTGCGCGTGCAGCATGATGTCGGTCGCCTGGCCCTGAAAGCCGCCCGAGGGTTGGTGCAGCATGATGCGTGCATTCGGCAGCGCAAAGCGCATGTCGGGATGACCGGCGGCGAGCAGCAGCGAGCCCATCGAGGCCGCCTGCCCCACGCACAACGTCGAAACGGCGGGCCGCACGAATTGCATGGTGTCATAGATCGCCAAGCCCGACGTCACGATGCCGCCCGGCGAATTGATATACATTGAGACTTCTTTTTTCGGATTTTCCGCTTCCAGGAACAGAAGCTGCGCCACCACGAGGCTCGCCATCCCGTCCTCGACGGGCCCGGTGATGAAGATGATCCGCTCCTTTAGCAAGCGCGAATAGATGTCGTACGCGCGTTCGCCGCGGTTGGTCTGCTCGACCACCATCGGCACCAGGTAGTTCATGTATGTATCGTGGGGATCGCGCATCGAAAGGGACCTGTCGGTTGCTGTGGCTCGATTACCGCAGATATGGAGCCGGAACTGTGCCGGCAAGATGATCGGCCGGGGTGGCCTGGCAGCGGTTAACGCGCAAGACCACACCCGATTCGGGTGCCGATACTATCAGACCTCGGCCCGGCAATTGTTACGCGACGCAGGTTTTCCGCTTTAGCGCTACGCTGCCGCGGATTCGTCGTCCTGCTTGAACAACTCTTCGCGCGAGACCTTCTTCTCGTTCACAGAGGCGAGCTCGCAGATGAAATCGACGACCTTCTCCTCGAAGATCGGCGCGCGCAGTTGCGCCATCGCCTGCGGGTTCTTGCGATAGAAGTCCCACACTTGCTGTTCCTGGCCCGGCATCTGCCGCGCGCGCTCAACGACGGCGCGGGTCAACTCATCGTCGGACACCTTGATGTTGTTCTTGTCGCCGATCTCGGCGAGCACGAGCCCGAGCCGCACGCGCCGGTCGGCTATCCGCCGATAGTCCTCGCGCGCTTTCTCCTCGGTCGTGCCCTCGTCGGCGAATGTGCGATTTTGCGCATCGAGATCGCCGGTCACCTGGCTCCACACCGCATTGAACTCTTCCTCGACCATGCTCGGCGGCACCTGGAACTTGTGCAGTTCATCGAGCTGATCAAGCAATCCGCGCTTGAGTTTGGCGCGGCTCATGGCGGCATGGTCGCGGGCAAGCCGCTCCTTCACCGCCTCGCGCATTTTCTCAAGCGACTCCATGCCCACCGTCTTGGCGAGGTTCTCGTCGATCGCGATCTCGCCGGGCGCCTCGAGCGTCTTCGCCGTGACTTCGAACACGGCTTCCTTGCCGGCGAGTTGCTCCGACAAATAGTTATTGGGAAAGCGCACGGTGACAGTGCGCGTTTCGCCGGCCTTCATGCCGATCAATTGCTCTTCGAATCCGGGGATGAACGTCTTCGAACCGACGTTCACGCCGATGTCTTCGCCGGAACCGCCTTCGAAGGGCTTGCCATCGAGCATGCCGGTGAACGAAACCGTCAGCTTGTCGCCGTTTTCAACGGCGGCGCCCTCGGCCTTGGGATGATACGGCCGTCCCTGCTCGGCAATGCGGGTCAGCGCTTCGGTCACTTCCTCGTCGCTGACATCGGCGACCTGGCGCTCGAGCTTGACGGTCTTGAAATCGGCCAGCGGAATTGGCGGAAGAACTTCCAACGCAACCGTGTACGCAAGGTCGGCTTGGCCCGACACCACGTTCTCGATCTCACCCTGATCTTCGGGGAGATTGACCTTCGGCTCCATCGCCAAGCGAAGATTGTTATCGGTGACGATCTTGGCATTGGCTTCCCGCACGACGGCCTCGATCGTCTCCGCCATCACGGACTTGCCATACACCTTCTTGAGATGATCGACCGGAACCTTGCCGGGACGAAAGCCGCGTAGCTGCACCCGGTCCTTGAGCTCCGCAAGCCGACTGTCGAGACGCGTCTCGAGATCGTTCTTGGTCACGACGACCTTGAACTCGCGCTTGAGGCCCTCGGACAATGTCTCGGTCACTTGCATGGATCAGCTCGTACGCCTTGTTGTGTGATGGTGCGGGCGGAGGGATTTGAACCCCCACGACTTGCGTCACTGGAACCTAAATCCAGCGCGTCTACCAGTTCCGCCACGCCCGCAACCGGGGAAGGTCAGTAACAGGCCGGACGGCCGGCGGCGCGGCTTATATCACGGTGGATTCATGCAGACAGCAGAAAAGTAGCCCGTTTTCGCGTCGGGTGGCGCGATTACCGCACGTTGCGAGCGCCTTGCGACGCCAAAGCGCGGGCATGGCTCCCGCGTGGACCATCCTGCCAGCATTTGCGAGGGGCCGACTCGGGTCGACCGTTCCGCCCGTTGGGGCGGTGTTTCATTGCTAAATTTGCTCACATTCAAGATCAACACTCGCCCATATTTTGCTGATTCAACAGGTATTTATCGACATCGTCCAGTTTTAATCGTTCGTTGCCGATTCACCGTCACAATGGCCGCAATTGTCGTCGTGCGGCGATGGGGCACCTCTCGTCTCTACCGGCCTGAAATGATGAACGCAGAACAATGGGCGGCAGAAATTGACTCGAGCCTGAGTCAACGCACGCCCGAGCAGGTATCGCTGCTCCTTCAACACATCACCGAATGGTTCGTGAGCGGCGCCGACGCGCTGTCGGACGAGCACATCGCGATCTTCGACGATGTCATGGGCCGCCTGATCGAGCGGATCGAGCGTGAAGCGTTGGTCGAGCTCAGTGAGCGCCTGGCGCCGATCGACAACGCCCCGGCCGGTGTCATCGGTCAGCTCTCGCGCAATGACGATATCGCCGTCTCGGGTCCGGTGCTCGAGCAATCCAAAGTGCTCACCGACCCCGATCTCGTCGAAATTGCGCAGACCAAGAGCCAAGGTCACCTCGCCGCGATCGCCAATCGGCCGGCCATCAGCGAAATGGTCACTGCCGTGCTGTTTGGCCGCGGCGACTCCGATGTCGCCTGCAAGGTGACGCAGAACCCCGGCGCGCGCATTTCGCGACACACGTTCGAAGCCGTGCTCAGGCGCGCGCGGCAGGATCCCGCGCTGACCGTTGTCGTTGCCGACCGCAAAGACTTGCCGAAAGATTTCTTCGAGCAACTGGTCCGCGAAGCGACCGCGACGGTACGCCAGCGGCTGCTCACGCGTGCCGCACCGGACATGCGCCAGCGCATCACGCAAGTGCTGACCAACGTCGCCGCGCGCGTCTCACGCGAGCCGGTAGCCAACATCGTCGCCGCGCCGCGTAACCTCATTCCCCTCGATCTTGCGCGCCTGCGCGCGCGGATCATGCAAGGCGTCGCTAATCGTCAAGGCGACGAGGTTGCCGATGCGATTGCGGTGCTGGCGCAAGTCCCGGCGCGGGCCGTCATCGATCTCATCCGCCAAGGTTCGGCCGAAGGACTGATCGCGCTCGGCAAGGCGGGCGGCATGGGCTGGCCGGACCTTCAAGAGGTGCTCAAGTTCGTCCTGCCGGCAGCCGCCTCGCCGCCAACCCTCAAAACGCTGTTCGACAAATATGCCGGCTTGTCAGCTCCCAAGGCGCAGGTCGCGGTGACTTACATCAGGACGACCAAGTCGGTCTCGCGCAACGACATCGCGCGGTTGATGTGACAACCGTCAGTTCGCCGCCCTCACCTCGCCAACCGCGCTGACATCGTATCCGCCAAGCTCGGCGGCGCGTTCGCGCAATGTCGTCGACCGCAGGAAGCCGAACAGCCTTTGTTGCGCGGGCAGAAAATAGTCGCGCTGGCGCAGCACGAGATCGAAATGCTCCCACGTGAGGGGCACAAAATCGAGCGCGGCCGCCCGCGCAACGGACCGCGTTGCCAGGCCGCAATCAGCGCGACCGGATTGAACCGCCTGCGCAACATCCGGGCCCGTCGGGCAAACAGGCTTCACGAGATTGAGCGCGTCGGGAGTGATGCCCCCTTGCGCCAGGAGCGCCAACAACAGGAGCTGCGCGCCTGCGCCCGTCGGGCGCTGCGCCATGCGTGCTTTGGATTTTGCAATTGAGCTGACGTCGCTCAAGCGCAGTGGATTGCCTGGCGCCACCAAGATGCCCTGCTCGCGTCGGGCGAAAGTGATCACGACCGCATCGTGCAATCCGGGCAACTCGGCGACAGCCGCGACGTTCGCGGTCTCATCGTCGCCATCCAGTCGATGCATGTGAATTGCTGCCACGCCGACCGCGCCGCGCACCAGACGCCGCAGCCCCTCCTCGCTGCCTTCGGGAAGGCTTGCGAGGCCGCACCCGCTTTCGCGCAGCGCCCATTCGAGCAACGGGTCGTGACTGCCGCCGACGATCGGCGGCGCCGGCGCGTGGGCGAATTCCGGAGCGGCCAGTCCCGCGAGAACCCAACGGTCAAGCGCGGCGCGCGGGAAGAGCCAGCGGCCGGTCACCTTGGTGCAAGGCACAGCCCCGGCCGACACCAGCTCGTAGAGCTTGCGCTCGGAGAGCCGGAGATACTCGGCAGCTTCGTCAGTCGTGAGAAGGTCCGGCATATGACTGCGTCAGTATGAATATATTTCGAAAATTGACCACGCGCGGAACATTTGCGCAAGATCGGTCATGCCGGACAATACCTCTGCGATTGGGCTCATTTTGGCTGCGGATCCTTCGCTGTTCGCGATCGTTCGGCTCTCGTTGGCCGTCAGCCTGAGTGCGGTTTTCTTCGCCGCCGTGATTGGCATACCGGCCGGCGCGCTGATCGGGCTGACGCGCTTTCGTGGACGCGATGTCGTCATCGTGCTGCTCAACGCCCTGATGGGTCTGCCCCCGGTTGTCGTCGGTCTGGCCGTCTACCTCACCCTCTCGCGCTCCGGGCCGCTCGGATCGCTTGGCATCCTGTTCACGCCGCAAGCGATGGTGATCGCGCAGACGATCCTCGTTGCGCCGATCATCGCCGCGCTCACGCGGCAAACGGTGGAGGACCTTTGGGCCGAATATCGCGACGAACTTACGGCGATGAATGTCGGCCCGTGGGGACGCACCGCGACGCTGATCTGGGACGCACGCTTCAGTCTGGTGACCGCCCTGCTCGCGGGCTTTGGCCGCGCGGCGGCGGAAGTCGGCGCCATCATCATCGTCGGCGGCAACATCGACGGCTTCACGCGCACGATGACGACGGCGATCGCGCTCGAGACTTCGAAAGGCGATCTGCCGCTGGCGGTCGGGCTTGGTCTGATCCTGATTGCGATCGTGATTGCGATCAATGCATTCGCGTGGATCGCGCGACGCGCCGGCGAGCGGCTGGCGGGATGAGCATGCACGCGCCCATGCTTGATCTGCCGATCGTGTTCGACAGCGTCAGTCTCGCGGCGGCCGCCACCACCATTCTCGATCGCGTCTCCCTCACTCTCGGCGCCGGCGCGCCGACGATCCTCATCGGGCCGAACGGCGCCGGGAAGACGACGATGCTGCGCCTTGCGATGGGGCTCGTGCGCCCAACGTCGGGACGCGTCAGCTGGGCGGGTCGCGAGCGCGCGCCCTTGCGTCAAGCGATCGTATTCCAGCGTCCGACCATGCTTCGCCGCAGCGTCGCCAGCAATCTCCGCTATGCGCTGACAGCCGCCGGAATCGCGCGCGACACACATGAGCGTCGCATTGCCGAGTTGCTCAAGCTGGTCGGTCTCGACGCGGTCGGCGATCGCCCGGCCCGACGCTTGTCGGGAGGCGAACAGCAACGCCTCGCGTTGGCGCGCGCGCTCGCGCGCGATCCGGTGGTGCTGTTCCTCGACGAGCCGACCGCGAGCCTCGACCCGGCTGCGACCCGCGCAATCGAAGACCTGATCCGCACCATCGCCGCGCGCGGCATCAAGATCGTGATGTCCACGCACGACCTTGGCGAAGCGCGCCGCCTCGCCGGCGAGGTCGTGCTGCTGCATCGCGGCCGCGTGATCGAGGCGTCACGTGCCGACACGTTCTTCAATTCCCCCCGGAGCCCGGAAGCCAAAACCTTCCTCGCCGGTGATCTGCTGCTGTGACAACGACATCTGGAGGATGAAAACATGCTGACCCGCCGCGTCTTGATCGCGCTCGCCTTGTTGCCGGCGCTGGGCGCCCCGCTCGCCGCCCAGGAAAAGTCGATCGTCGTCGCGTCGACGACCTCGACACAGGACTCAGGGCTCTTTGGCCACATCCTCCCGCTGTTCAAAGCCAAGACCGGCATCGACGTGAAGGTGATCGCGCAAGGCACCGGCCAGGCGCTCGACACTGCGCGCCGCGGTGATGCCGACGTGGTGTTCGTGCACGCGCGTCCCGCGGAAGAGAAATTCCTCGCCGAAGGGTTCGGCGTGAAGCGCTATCCGGTGATGTACAACGACTTCGTGCTGATCGGGCCGAAAAGCGATCCCGCTGGGATCAAGGGTTCGAAGGACATCGTCGCTGCGCTCAATGCACTCAAGAGCAAGGAGGCGCCTTTCATCTCGCGCGGCGACAAATCCGGGACGCATCAAGCCGAACTCGCGCTCTGGAAGGTCGCCGGCGTGGACATCGCCGCTCAGAAGGGCGCCTGGTACAAGGAAATCGGCCAGGGCATGGGCGCAGCGCTCAACACGGCTGCGGCATCGGGCGCCTACGTCCTCTCAGATCGCGGCACCTGGATCTCGTTCAAGAACAAATCCGATCTCATCATCGCGGTCGAAGGCGACAAGCGCCTGTTCAACCAATATGGCGTCATGCTGGTGAATCCGACGAAGCATCCGAGCGTAAAGAAGGAGCTTGGCCAGCAGTTCATCGATTGGCTGGTGTCGCGCGAAGGCCAGGAGGCGATCGCCAACTACAAGATCGATGGCCAACAGCTGTTCTTCCCGAACGCCGCCGATCCGAGTGCGTGATGTTTGCGCGCGCAATCCTCAGGCCTCGGTGTTCTGTTCACGACGCACGATCCCAACCACGCGCCGCGTGCCGCCGACCCCGCGTTCCTGCTGCGCGCCAGGGAATGTCTTGCGGATGGCCCGGTGAGCGAGGTGCTTACGCAGACGCAGCTCGAGGCGCTCTATGACGCGCCGGTTCGCCGTATCGCCGATGCAACGGGGACGGCGTTCGTGCCTGGTTAAGCGCCGTGCAGCGGCGGAATGCGCCGCGCTCCGTGGATCGGCGTCCAATCGAGCGCCGCGACCTCCTGCTTGATCCAGCTGCGGAACGCCTGAACGTGCGGGTGATCCTGGCGATTGGTCGGACAGACGAAGAAATACCCGCGCTCGGACCGCAGCGAGAGACGGAACGGGATGACGAGACGGCCCATCCGCAAATCGTCGTAAGCGAGGAGATCGTGCGTGAGCAGCACACCGGCGCCCTCGCCGGTCGCATCGAGCGCGTGGTCGGCGCTGTTGAAGCGTAAGCCGCGGCTCGAGTCCGCGTCGTCGACGCCGGCCGCTTTGAACCAGTCATCCCAGCTCGCAATGTGCGCGCGACCAACCAGCGTGTCGTCGTGAATGAGCGGCGCGTGCGCCAGCGCCGCCGGCGTATCGAGCGGTCCATGCGTCGCCAAAAATTGTGGGCTGCACACCGGGATGAACGCAAGCTCGACCAGGCGCTCCACCACCAACGCCGGATCACGTGGCGGAACAAGCGGCAGATTGCGCACGGCAACGTCGACGCCATCGGTCTGAAAGTTCGCATTGCTGAGCGTCGAGGAAATGCGCGCGTCGATGTCGGGATGGGCGCTGGCGAAGCGATAGAGCCGCGGCGCGAGCCATTTCGAGGTGAGACCGGGCGGCGTGCTGACCACCAGAACACGGTCGTTGTTGGCCCGCCCCAATCGCGCAACGGCTTCGCGGATGTGGGTGAATCCGGTCTGCAAGCCGGGGTAGAGGAGCTTGCCAGCATCGGTCAGGGCGATCGACCGCACCCGGCGCTCAAAGAGTTGAACGCCCAAGAGTTCTTCGAGCCCTCGGATCTGGTGGCTCAGCGCCCCCGCCGTCACGTGCAGCTCATCGGCCGCCTTGGTGAGGCTCAAATGCCGCGCGGCGGCCTCGAAGGCGCGCAAAGCCGTTAACGGGGGCATAACATTATGCATGAGCTTTACTCAAGCATTGGCTGAGGACATATCCTTTGTCATTGCGCCTTTCCATAGTCAATATCCGCCTCGATCGCCGCGATGGATGAGAATCACTCATACGTGAGCGGGTTGGAGACAGACCATGGCTTACATTGCAACACACCGGGATTTTAGCCCGTCATTTGGCAGCGAACCGGCTGCCAAGGCCGTGAAGCCCAGCCTTCTGCGCCGCCTCTACGATCGGTTCATGGAAGCACGCCAGCGCGAGGCCAACCGCGCACTCGCGCAGCATCTGATCCGCTCCGGTGGCCGTCTCACCGACGACATCGAGCGCGAGATGACGCAGCACTTGTCGCGTGGCGACTGGAATTTCCGCGGCTAGCCCCTCCCCTGGTCCGCGGACTTCGGTGGCGCACGGCGCCTGAGCGCGTGCCCATCAACTGAGCCCTCCCGTTGCGATGCCAGGCCAAAATGGCTGGCATCGCCGGGAGGCTTCATTCGTTGAAGCGTGTCCGGTTCGACGGTCGCGGCAAATTTCTAGAAGCGGTAGTTCACACCACCCCGCACCACGTTCATCGTGACGTGCGAGTCGTTCACGATCGAGGGGATGCCTGTGAACGTCCAGGTGGTCTGCGCCGCCCCAAGATCGACGTAGAGATACTCGCCTTTGACGCTCCAGCTGCGCGTCAGACCGACCTCGATGCCCGCCCCCGCCGTCCAGCCACTCTTGAGATCGTCCGCATTGAATGACGCAGCGGCAGCTCCGGCGGTAGCCGCGGCGTTGGTCTCCACACCGGCATAAGCGTAACCGCCGGTCGCGTAGATCATCCACGTGTCCTGCGCGTAACCCAAACGCGCGCGCACGGTCCCGAACCATGGGACGCTCTGGCTGTAGGACGCACTCACTCCGGCTAACGCAGGAGCCGTGAGCGTGCTCTTGAGGCTCGTGGCTTGGATGTCAGTCTCCAACCCGGTGACAAGCGATCCGAACTGATAGTTGTAGCCAAGCTGGCCGCCGCCCACGGCGCCGCCAAACGCATTCTTGGCCGTGGCCAGCCCCGGCGCGCCAACAAATCCAAAGCCGACACGGTCTTCGCCGAACCCACCCCCGACATTCACACCGAGGTAGAAACCAGTCCAACTCGGCGACACGATCATGGGCGCCGGCACATAGGGCATCGGCCGAGCCATATCGGCCGCGTGTGCGGTCGAGCCAAACATCAGCAATGCAAGGGTCGTGAAGCCGATCGGACGCATGGAAAGCCCCTCCACGTCCAGTGGCACGACCTTGGACCGGTATCGTTAACAGCGACTTAAGAGGCTCCATGCCGCCGCCACGATCGTTTCGAACACCACACATTCCCGCCGACCCATTGAGCACGCGCGCCCCGATGCTAGGCTCGCGCGTGTCCCTTTGCGGCGGGTGGCCGCTGTTCAGGACGCTCGCCGGGGAGGAAATCGCGTGATCATCGATTGTCATGGGCACGTCAGCGCCCCGCCGCAGCTTTGGGCCTACAAGTCCGTTCTGCTCGCCTCGCGCGGCTCGCATGGCCGCGGCGGAGTCAAAGTTTCCGACGAGGACATGAACGCCGCGCTCAACGCGTCCGAAATCGGCCCGCGCGGCCATCTCGATGCGCTCAAGCGGCACGGCACGGACGTGCAGCTCATCTCACCGCGGCCGTTCCAGCTCATGCACAGCGAAAAGCCCGGCAAGCTGGTGCGCTGGTTTGCGGAGGAGTGCCACAACGTCATCCACCGTCAGACGCAGCTCTTTCCGAAGACATTCTTCGGTGTTGGCAGTCTGCCGCAGGTCGCGGGCGAGCCGATCGAGAACGCATTGCCGGAACTCGAGCGCTGCGTGAAGGAGCTCGGCTTTGTCGGCACGCTGCTCAATCCCGATCCTTATGAAAACTCCGGCCAGGAAGCGCCGGCGCTGGGCGATCGCTACTGGTATCCGTTGTACGAGAAGCTCTGCGAGCTCGACGTGCCCGCGCATATCCACACGACGAGCTCGCGCTCCGAACGCGTGAGCTATTCGGTGCACTTGATCAACGAGGGCACCATCGCGGTACTGGGCTTGCTCAATTCCGACGTGTTCAAGGATTTTCCAAAGCTCAAGATCATCGTCTCGCACGGCGGCGGCGCGATCCCGTATCAACTTGGCCGCTTCGATGCACCGTCGTTGCGCGGGCGCGGTGCGACTCGCTTCCGCGACCGGTTGAAGCTCCTCTACTACGACACGGTGCTCTATACCGGCGCTGCGCTCGAATTGCTGATCAAGACGGTCGGCGCCGACCGCTGCCTGTTCGGCTCGGAATGTCCGGGCGTCGGCTCCGCCGTCGATCCCGACACCGGCGAGACGATGGATCACATCCGTCCGCACATCGAGAAGTTCGCGTGGCTGCCGGCAGCGGAGCGCGAGATGATCTTCTCTGGCAACGCCAAGCGCGTGTTCAACTTGAAGCTATGAGCAGCGATCCCCTCGTCGCACGCCTGCGTCGTTTCGACGTATGCGATCTCTCGGACGCGATCGACGCGCTCGGCCTGCCACCCGCGGTGACAGGGCTCGTCGCAACGAGCGGCGTGCGTCCGATTGCCGGGCGCGCCGTGACGGTGAAGCTCGCCGCCGGGCAAGCACCAGCCGGCGTGACGCGCCACCTTTGCACGGCCGCGGTCGAAGCGGCCGGGCCCGACAATGTGATCGTGATCGAGCAACGCACCGGGCTCGACGCGGCATCGTGGGGCGGCCTGCTCTCGCGTGCCGCCAAGCGACGCGGCGTTGCTGGCACGATCGTGGAGGGTCCGACGCGCGACGTCGAGGATGCGATCAAGCTCGACTACACGGTCTATGCCCGCAACACGACAGCGCGCACCGCGCGGGGACGCATCCACGAGGCGGCGAGCCAAGTCACGATCCGCTGTGGCGATCGCGAAGTGTCGCCCGGCGATTATGTGGCGATCGATCGCAGCGGCGCGGTGATCATTGCAGCGGCGCAGATCGAGACGGTGCTCGCACGCGCCGAGGCAATCCTGGCGAAGAGCGATGAGATGGCCGCGGCGGTCGACCGCGACGTGCCCGTTTCCAAGGTGATGGGCGGCGCTTACGAGACGATGCTCAACAAGAAGAGCTAAGCCGCAAGTTCGCGTTCGGATTGCTTGGCGCCAGCCACCCATGTGGCCAGCACGCTCATCTGGTCCGGCTCGAACGCCACCAAGTCCGCACGCGTATGAGGCTTGAGCCGTCCCAGCCAGTTGCCCAGCCCGAGAAAATCTGCGGGGTTGGCCGACGCAAATCGCAGCGCATTGGGCAACCTGGCTCCAAGCTGTTTGCAATTGCGCACGGCCGCGGCCATGTCGAGGGCCGAGCCGGCGAGCGTACCGTCGCCGCGCTGACAGCGCCCGTCGCGCACCGTGATTTCGTTGCCGTAGAGCGTGAAGCCCGCGCGCTGGCCTCCCACCGGCGGCATCGCATCCGTTACGAGTATGGGCTTGCCTGCGCCACGCAACGCGAAACGCAAAACCGCCGGATCGACGTGCACCCCGTCGGCGATCAGGCCGTAGTAGACGCCTTCGGATTCCAGCGCCGCCGGGATCGGTCCAGGATCGCGCGCCGTCATCGGACGCATGGCATTGAACAAATGGGTAAAGCCGGTGAGCCCGCCCACGATCGCGGCGCGAGCCTGCGCATACGTCGCCATCGAATGACCAAGCGACACGCGGACCCCAGCAGATTTCAGGTCGGCGAGGAAGGTCTCGGGCACCTCTTCCGGCGCGAGCGTAACCAGTGTCACTCCCTTACGTTGCTTTGTGAGCAACGCACGGTCGGCCTCGTCCGGCCGCCGCAACATCGCGAGGTCGTGCACGCCGGGCTTGCCGCGCGACAAAAACGGCCCCTCCAAGTGGATGCCGATGACGCCAGGCTCGGTGTCGATGGCGGCCTGGACCGCATCGATCGCCGCCGCCATTTTCTCGCGGGTGTCACTGATGAAGGTCGGCAGCATCGATGTGGTGCCGAACCGGCGGTGCGCGCGCACGATTGTGCGAATCGTGTCAGGCGTCGGCGCATCGTTGAACAGGACGTCGCCGCCGCCATTGACCTGGATATCGATGAAACCGGGCGCCAGCCAGACGCCGTCAGGCAACCGATCGACGTGCATGCCACCGGGTACATCCGAGCGCGCGATCACGCCGACGATCTTCGCGCCGTCGACGAGCACAGCCGCATCGATGTGCAATCGATCGCCGTCGAAGACGTGGCTCGCGATTACCGCGTGCCGTTCACTCATCGCGTTCGGGTGACCTTCTTCAAATGGCGCGGCCGGTCGGCGTCGGTGCCGCGCTCGTCGGCAATCTCCACCAGCAATGCATAGAAGCTCTGGATCAGGCAAACGGCATCCGTGTCGGGATGGTCAGGCGGCACAATCGCAAGATCCCGACCGGTTTCGAACACTTGCGCGCCCTTTCCTCGCAAATCAGCTGCAAGCGCCATAACGCCTGCCTTGGCAGCATCGGCCGGCGCAAACAAGATGATCGGATAGCGCGGCGAGACGAGGGCCACTGGTCCATGAAGGAACTCAGCGCTGCTGAACGGTTCCGCGTGGAGGTCGCAGGTCTCCTTGAGCTTGAGCGCGGCTTCGCGTGCGATCGCGAGCGTTGGGCCACGCCCGATCGTGACAAGACTGCCCGCCCGGGCGAGTGGTGTGACGGCCGCACGCCAATCGACGTCGCTCGCGAGCGCGAGGCGTTGGGGCAAGCGCTCGAGCGCGGCAAGCAATGGAAGATCGTGCGCCCACATGGCGGTCAGACGGATCAGCGCCGCCAGCGAGGACACGAAAGTCTTGGTCGCAGCAATGCTGAGTTCCGGTCCGGCTGCCATCGGCAGCATTACGTCAGCAGCGGAAGCAAGCGGGCTCGTTTCGTCATTGACAATCGCCACGGTGCAAGCGCCCTGCGCCTTGGCCATCGTCGTCATCTCGATCAGGTCGTCGCTGCGCCCCGATTGAGAGACGGCAACGAACAATTGCCCGCTAAGCTGCAGGCTCTCACGATAGACGGTCGTGGTGCTCGGCGACGCCGACGCGACGGGAATGCCAAGGTAGCGCTCGATCAAATATTTGCCGAAGGTCGCGGCATGGGCCGAACTGCCGCGCGCACAAGTCACCACGACTTGCGGTGGCTTGCGCCGGAGCCTTTGGACGAGCTCAGCCAACGCCGCCGACGCACGCCCTGCTTGCCGATTCAATACGTCGGGGACTTCACGGAACTCGCTTGCTAGTCCACCGCTGATGTCCGGCATCTGCGCGACCGGGCTAGGCGGCAGTCTCGCCCGCGCCGATCGCGAGCGCGGTGATGCGCGCAAGGTGCAAGGCGCCTTCCACGGCATCGCCCCTTGGCGGCACGAGATGCGCACGCGTCTCGAGCGATAGCCAGGGCATCATCGGTTCAGACAGCCCTCCGACGAGCGAGATGCGGTCGATGCCACACAGGCCCAGGCGCGTCGCGATGCCGTCGATATGGCCCGCGCCACGCCGCATGATGTCCTCCGCCACCGGATCTCCCTCCGCGGCGAATTGCACGACCTGGGGCGCGAGCATGGCGTAATCACGCGGCGCTGCGCCCGCGACCCAACGCACGATGGCGTGCGGGTTGGAATGAAATCGCTTGAACAAGGCGTTGAGCAAGTCGGTCCATTGAATTCGGCCGTCCTGCGCACACAACACGCGTTGCAGCGCTTCGCGGCCAAGCCATGCGCCGCTCCCCTCATCCGAGAGTGGGAAGCCCCACCCGCCGACGCGATAGGCGCGACCGTGGCGCGTTCCCCAGCCAATGCTGCCGGTGCCGACGATGACGATGCCGCCGTCGGCTCCGCCGTGAGCTCCAAGACAGGCGGCTTGCGCATCTGTCGTGATCAAAGCCTTGTGAAATGGGTGCCGGTAGGCGCGCGCCTTCGCGACTTCCTCGGGCTCGCTCGCGCCGGCAAGCGCCAAGCACGCCACGATGTCCGCGACCACGCCCAGGGGCAGATCGGCCTGTGCGACACACTCGGCGGTCGCCTGCAGGACGGCAGCAAAGCTTTGTTCGATGCCGAAGCGGATATTGGCGGGCCCCGCCGCCGACTCGCCGAGCAGCTTCCCTGACCATGATGTCAGCCGCGCGCGGCAGCGTGTCCCGCCGCCGTCGACCCCTAACAGGAGGGCTTTTTTGTGCATTGGCGTTTGATCAATCGAATTCTCGCCGCGTTAACGCGCGAGAACCAACAATGGTTGAACACGTTGGATTCGGCCAAACTGCGACAACCTAAGACCGATTCTCTGTATGGAAACTGAACGCGCGAGCCCACGGTATTCTGATATCGACGTCTGGGAGCCCTCGGACATCCTCGACGCGATGATTGAAGGGCAATTCACGGCCGTTGCGGCCGTACGGGCGGCCCGCCCTGCGATCGAGCTGGCGTCCCTCGCGATTGAGGCGCGACTCCGCAATGGCGGACGTCTCGTCTATGCCGGCGCCGGAACATCGGGCCGCCTCGCCGTCCAGGATGGTGCCGAGCTGATGCCGACGTTCAACTGGCCACAGGATCGGCTCCTGTTGCTGCTCGCCGGCGGCAAGGATGCACTGCTACGAGCGGTGGAAGGTGCTGAAGACGAGATCGAGCACGCGGCGCAGCTCGTGAAACAGCACCGCATCGATCACAACGACGTGCTCATTGCCGTGGCCGCGAGCGGCACAACGCCGTTCACCCTCGCGTGCCTGCGTGAGGCCAAGCGGCGCGGCGCGCTGACGATTGGGATCGCCAACAATCGCGACACGCCAATCCTGACAGAATCCGATCACGCCATCTGGCTGGAGACCGGCGCCGAGCCGATTGCAGGGTCGACGCGCATGAAGGCGGGAACGGCACAACGCATCACGCTCAACCTGCTCTCGTCGCTCGTCATGATCCTGCTTGGGCGCGTGCATCGCGGTTTGATGGTGGACGTGCAGGTGCTCAACGAAAAGCTCTTGCGCCGCGCCGAAACGATGCTTCATCGCCTTACCGGTCGCGACGCCGTTGAGGTGCGCGACGCGCTTGGTCGCGCCAACGGCAGCGTGAAGCTCGCCGTGCTTCTCCTCCACGGCTGCACCCTGCCCAAGGCGGTCAAGCTGCTGGAGCGAACCGGCGGACAATTGCGGGCGGCGTTGGAACTCGCGCGCAAGGCATCCGACCGCAACGCGCCGCGCGAGCTCAAGGACATGGCGTCGCCATCCGTCCTCGATGACGCCCTGCCGCACGACTAACGCGCTACGCAAGGTCTCCAAACAGTCTGCGGAGGACGCGCGGCAGCGCATCGGGTAGATCCTCGGAGATCAGCCCCGGCCCGGCCTCGTTCCCCGCCTCACCATGGAGCCACACGCCGGTAGACGCCGCCTCAAAGCCCGGCATTCCTTGCGCAAGCAGGCCGCCGATCATTCCGGCCAACACATCGCCCGTTCCAGCGGTCGCCAGGAACGGGGGCGCGTTGGCGTTGATCGCTGCCCGTTTTCCGGGTTCGGCGATGACCGTGTCCGGGCCCTTCAGGACCACGATTGCGCCCACCAATTCGGCGCCGGCACGCACCAGCTCAAGTCTTACAGGAACTGGAGTTTTTTGACTTAGCGATCTGAATAACCGAGCAAATTCTCCGGCATGAGGCGTAAGGACGACCGATCGTCCGGATCGCGCCTTGATCGCGCCGAACAGCGCCTCCGGCTGATCCTCAAAGCTCGTGAGCGCGTCAGCATCGAGAACCACGGCCCGATCGCCGGCAAGCGCTGCGAGGGCCAATTCGCGGGTGGCGGCGCCAACGCCCAGACCCGGCCCGAGCACCACTGCATTGAGCCGCTTGTCGGTCAGGAACGCGGTCAGTTCTTGCGCGCCGTCCACGGCGCGCACCATGACCGCTAGATTGGCAGCGGCGTTCACCGCCAGCGCATCGCGCGGCGAGGCGATTGTGACGAGCCCTGCCCCCGCCCGCAGCGCCCCGCGCGCGGCAAGGCGCGCCGCGCCGGTGAATGACAGGCCACCTGACAGGACCACGGTGTGCCCGCGGTCATATTTGTGGCCGTCGAGCCGCGGCACCGGGACGTAGCTACGCCAGAGGGGCGGTTCGTTCGCGAAGGTCGCCGGCCGGATGCGTTCGAGCACATCCGCCTTGATGCCGATGTCGGCAACACGGATCGACCCACAGTGCAGACGACCGGGCAGCAGCAGATGTCCCGGCTTGCGGCGAAAGAACGTGACGGTCTCGTCCGCCCTCACGGCCGTCCCCATCACCGCACCGGTCGTTCCGTTGACGCCACTCGGCAAGTCCACGGCGACGATGGCCGCACCGCTGGCGTTTATCGCCTCGATCATGTCACGCGCGATGCCTTCGACCGGACGATCGAGTCCCGCCCCGAACAGTGCATCGACGATGACGTCCGCGCCGGCGAGCGCGCCTGGCGAGGCTGGCGCGATCGCCCCCGGCCAGCGCTCCATTGCAATGGCTGCGTCCCCCTTGAGGCGCGCCCGATCCCCGGCCAGCAAGATACGCACACGGAATTTCTGCTCGGCCAGCAACCGCGCGACCACAAAACCATCGCCGCCATTGTTGCCTGGCCCGGCAACGACTGCGACCTCACGCGGGGTGCGCGCGGCCACACGTTCGGCCACGGCGCGGCCGGCGCACTCCATCAACTCGATACCGGGCACGCCGCCAACAGTCGTCAGCCGGTCGGCCTCCGCCATCTCGGCGCTGGTGAGAAGTTCAATCATCAGCCTGGACGATATCGGCGTTTGGGCGGCAAAGCATTGGGCGCACGGGAGGACTGGCTGTCTTGTGACCTCAAATTTCCCACGAGACCCAGATACGGGCTGGCGCAAATCTGTGCATTTGGCCTAGTTTCTAGGCAAGCACTGAGCCGCAGTCTTCTTCCACCCACGTCGAACGGGCCTTAACGAATTGAAAACGCGCAGCTTTGACGTCACGCCGCAACTGGCATGGACCCTGCTAACGACAGCGCGGCCCGGCTGGCTGGCGTTCGTCGGCTGGCCAGGAGAAGCAATGCAATGAAAAAGATCGAGGCGATCATCAAGCCGTTCAAGCTGGATGAAGTGAAGGAGGCGCTGCAGGAGGTCGGCCTGCAAGGGATCACGGTGACGGAAGCCAAGGGTTTCGGTCGTCAGAAAGGGCATACGGAGCTCTACCGCGGCGCGGAGTACGTGGTCGATTTTCTCCCCAAGGTGAAGATCGAGATCGTGCTTGGCGACGATATGCTTGATAAGGCTATTGAAGCGATCCGCCGGTCGGCACAGACCGGCCGGATCGGGGACGGGAAAATCTTCGTCTCCAATATCGAAGAAGCCATCCGGATCCGCACGGGGGAATCCGGTTTGGACGCAATCTAATTGAATCCCAAAAACTGAAAGATGGAGCCGCCGGACCCTAAGGCCGCGCGGCCAGATAAGAGAGAGGAAGTTGAAGCCATGACGACCGCGAAGAATGTCATGAAGATGGTCAAGGACAACGACGTCAAATACGTCGATTTCCGTTTTACCGATCCGCGTGGAAAGTGGCAGCACGTGACCTTCGACATCACGATGATCGAAGAGGACACGTTCGCCGAAGGCATCATGTTCGACGGCTCATCGATCGCTGGCTGGAAGGCGATCAACGAGTCCGACATGAACCTTATGCCCGATCCTGCGTCGGCCTGCATCGATCCGTTCTTCGCAGAGACCACTCTTGTGCTGGTTTGCGACGTGCTGGAGCCAACGACGGGCGAGCCTTACAACCGCGATCCGCGCGGCATCGCCAAGAAGGCGGAAGCGATGGTCAAGTCGCAGGGCGTCGGCGACACCGTCTACTTCGGCCCGGAAGCCGAGTTCTTCGTGTTCGATGACGTGAAGTTCCGCGCCGACCCGTACAACACCGGCTTCAAGCTCGACTCGATCGAGTTCCCGACCAACGCCGACACCGAATATGAAGGCGGCAATCTCGGCCACCGCATCGGCACCAAGAAGGGCTACTTTCCGGTGCCGCCGCAGGACTCCGTGCAGGACATGCGCGGCGAGATGCTCGCGGCCATGGCCAAGATGGGCGCCAAGGTCGAAAAGCATCACCACGAAGTCGCATCCGCGCAGCACGAACTCGGCCTAAAGTTCTCGCCGCTCGTGCAGATGGCCGACATGATGCAGGTCTACAAGTACTGCATCCAGCAAGTCGCGCACATCTACGGCAAGACGGCCACGTTCATGCCGAAGCCGATCTACGGCGACAACGGCTCGGGCATGCATTGCCATCAGTCGATCTGGAAGAGCGGCAAGCCTGTGTTCGCGGGCAACAAGTACGCCGACCTGTCGGATGCTTGCCTCTCCTACATCGCCGGCATCATCAAGCACGCGAAGGCAATCAACGCCTTCACCAACCCGACGACCAACTCCTACAAGCGTCTGGTCCCGGGCTTCGAGGCGCCGGTGCTGCTCGCCTACTCGGCGCGCAACCGTTCGGCGTCGTGCCGCATCCCCTACACCACCAATCCGAAGGCCAAGCGCGTCGAGGTGCGTTTCCCCGATCCGCTGTGCAATCCGTATCTCGGCTTCGCCGCGATGCTGATGGCCGGCCTCGACGGCATCAAGAACAAGCTCCATCCCGGCGACGCGATGGACAAGGACCTCTATGACCTGCCGCCGAAGGAGCTCAAGCGCATCCCGACCGTGTGCGGTTCGTTGCGCGAAGCGCTCGCGAGCCTCGACAAGGATCGCGACTTCCTGAAGGTCGGCGGCGTGTTCGATGACGACTTCATCGACAGCTACATGGACCTGAAGATGCAGGAAGTGATCCGCTTCGAGCACACTCCGCATCCGGTCGAGTTCGAGATGTATTACTCTTCGTAAGGCGTGCTTCCTCCCTAGATCGCTCCAGCGATCCACCTATTTCGGGCGCCCCACGGGGCGCCCTTTTTTCTTGCGCGGATTCTCCGTCGCATTTTCCTGGGCGCAACTGCGCCAATCTCCATCCCAATTGCTGCCACTTTGCTAGCCTACGGAGGACAACGCGCGCGCGGCACGCGCCTGTCTCGAGTTGATCTTCCGATTTCCACTTAGACACGAGAGCATTTCCTTGATCAGCCGATTGCCCGCGCTCGCCGCTGCCCTCGTGCTTGCGGCCCTTGCCAATGCCCATGCGGCGACAGTTACCGAGGATGGTGCACGTCCATCGGTCCGACGGACGTCAGTCGTTCGCATCGCGCAGGCCTCGCCTTCGGGACAGTCCACGCCTCCCGCCTCACAACAACAGGCTGCCCCCGAGCCGATCGGCAGTATCGCCAGCTTGCAAGGCAACGCGACAGTGACGCGCGGCAATGCGACCGGCGCCTTCAGGCTCAATGACGACGTCTACATGGGCGATGTCGTGCAGACGGGCGCCAATTCGACACTCGGTATCGCGCTCGATGACGAGACGACCTTCACCATGGGCGCGAATACGCGCATGACGCTCGACGAATTCGTCTACCAGAAGAATGGCAAGCCCTCCGCGGGCTACAACGTGCTGCGCGGCACGGTCGCATTCGTCGCCGGACAAGTCGCGAAGACCGGGTCCATGTCGATCTCGACGCCGACAGCGACGCTCGGCATTCGCGGCACAACGGGCGTGATCGACGTTCCGGAGAATATCACCGGTGCGAGCCAGGTGAACGTCAAGCTCTACCCCGACGCCAACGGCGCGGTCGGGCGCATCGAGCTGTTTGCACCCGGCACGGGCGGCACACGCCTTGGCATCCTGACGCGCGCATCAAGCGGATTTGGCATTGGCGCGGCGATTGGCGGCCGTTTCTCGGCCGTGCCGATCACGATCTCGCCGCAGCAGATCGCACGCGATCGCGGCTTCGTCCGGCAAGTGTTCTCGCATCAAAACCTCGGCCGCCAGTTGATCCAGCAACGCCGTCCATTCCGCCAGCAAGGACTGCCGCCAAACCTGCAACGACAGAACCTGCAGCGGCCTGATTTGCGCGGACCTGGGCGCCCGGGCCAGGTGCAACCAGGGCTGCCCCAGCGAGGCAATGCCGCGCCCGGTCCTGGACAAGTCCCAGGAATCCAGCGCGGGCCTGTCCTCCAAGGCGCCCCCGCCCTGCGCGGCGCGCCAGGATTGCGTCCGCCACAGCAGCAGCAGCAACGCGGCCGAGGACCGCGCGATCGCAGGAATGAGCGCGATCGTTAGCTGAGGAGGAGCAGCAGCGCGGCGAGCGAGGCGACCGCCGTCACGGTGAGGACGACACGCATCTGGTCGTGCGGCTGCCCGTAAGCGCCGGCCGCGCGACGTTCGCGGATGATCTCAGCTTCGAATTCTGCGGCGGACGAATAGCTGCACGCGAGCGCAAGCCCCGCTCGGGTGGCGCTAGCTTCGAGCGCCCCAAGGTCCTGCTGCAGACGATCGACCGGAATCGCGACCATGCCGACAGCATGGCCAGAAATAGTAAATGGGTTCTTGCACGCCGCTGGCACCCCGCTCGAGCCGGCGTTGCAGTCATCGAAGCTTCATGATCCGGGCCTACGAGCAGCGGAATTCCTCGCGAAACGGAGCCCGTCATGCATCGGTCGCTGGCAATTCTTCTGTGCGTTCTGGGGTATACGGCGGCCGCGGACGCGCAGACAATCTACCCGATTGACCGGGCGGAGATCCTGGCGGGGGCGCGGTTCGACTTCAAAGTCGAATTTCCGGACGCACCGGCGCAATCCGCGGTCAAAATCACCATCAATGGGCAGGATGCCGCGGCGGCGCTCGGCAAGGCCGCGACCTTTGTCGAAAAAGAGGATGGAGGTTCGCACTCGGCCTACTGGATCCGCGACACTCTGCTGGCGAAGCCAGGCACCTACACGATCGAGGCGAGCGCGGGCGGCAAGACCGCCAAAGTGTCGTGGGACGTGTTCACCGCCGGCGGCCCCGCGAAGGCGAAGAACGTCATCCTGTTCATCGGCGATGGGATGACGATCGCGCATCGCACCGCGGCGCGCATTCTGTCGAAGGGTCTCAAGGAGGGCCGCTACGGTGGCGAGCTTGCCATGGACGACATGCCGTACATGGCGCTCGTCTCAACGTCCGGCACGGATTCCGTCGTGACTGACAGCGCCAACAGTGCAAGCGCTTACACCACTGGGCACAAGTCCTGCGTCAATGCGATGGGCGTCTATTGTGCGCTCAACAAGAGCACGCTGAGCCATCCGAAGGTCGAGACGATCTCCGAGCTCGTCAAACGCACCCGCGGCATGTCCGTCGGGGTCGTCACCAACACTGAAATCGAAGATGCAACCCCGGCCGCGATGGTCGCGCATACGCGCCGCCGCTCCGACTACAACGACATCGTCAAGATGTTCTTTGCCGTGCAGCCGGACGTGATCATGGGCGGGGGCTCGGTGAATTTTTGGGCCAAATCGACGCTTGGCTCGAAGCGCGCGGATGAAGACGACTACATCAAGAAATTCGAGGGCTCAGGCTACAAATACGTGTCCACCAAGACGGAGCTCGAGGCCGCGCGCGGCGCGTCAAAGATTCTCGGCCTGTTCAACACCAGCAACATCGACGGCGCGCTCGACCGCTTCTTCTTGAAGAAAGGCACGATCGATAAATTCCCCGACCAACCAGATCTCACGGAGCAGGTCCGCGCCGCGCTCGATGTCCTGTCGAAAAACGACAAGGGGTTCGTGTTGATGGTCGAGTCCGGCCGCATTGACAAGTACAGCCACTCGCTCGACTGGGAGCGCTCGGTCTACGACACGATCATGCTCGACAACGCGGTGAAGGTCGCCAAGGATTTCGCGGGTAACCGCAATGACACCTTGATCATCGTCGTGCCGGACCATGCGCATCCGACCGCGATCGTCGGCACCTACGACGATGCACGCCCGGGCCAGCAATTGCGCGACAAACTCGGTACGTATGCGCAGTCCGCCGTCCCGAATTATCCGGCGCCCAACAAGGACGGCTACCCTGACAACGTCAGTGTCTCGCGCCGCCTCGCCTTCGTGTTCGGCGCGTTCCCGGACTATTGCGATCTTGGCCATCCTTATCTCGATGGCGAGAACGTGCCGGCGGTGGCTGGTGCGGAAAAGGGCACATTCGTCGCCAACGAGAAATATTGCAACGCGCCAGGCGCGGCGCGGCGGACGGGTAACCTGCCGATGGAGACCAACGGCGGCGTGCATGCCGCAGATGACGTCGTCCTGAACGCGATGGGACCTGGCGCGGAGATGTTTCACGGGCGCATCGACAACACCCGCGTGTTCCGCGTCATGGCAACGGCGCTCGGCCTCACTCCGGCGCCGACCCAATAACGCGGTCGCACCGGCGCCGCCTCGCGGTGAGGCGCGCAGCGAGACGCGCCCGCATCCCGGATCACGCGACCAATGCTACGGCCTCGGGAATGTCCATCGACGCCGGCGCAGTCGATGGTACCAGCGATGGCGCGTACAATTCGTCGACAAACTCGATCCGATTGCGTCCGTTCTCCTTGGCGCGATAGAGCGCGTTGTCGGCACCGGCCAACAACGCTTCGACGAACTTGAGATCGGCGCCCCGTTCCGGCTTGCCGCAGGCAACGCCAACGCTCACCGTACCGCCAATGTCGTGCTCGCCGATCGTCACGGCGCGCACTTGGAACGCAAAGCGAACGCGCTCTCCGGCCGTCGCGCCGTCCTGAGCATCACCCGCCACAATCGCCGCGAATTCCTCGCCGCCAATCCGGCCGAAAATGTCGTCGCTCCGCATCGCGCTGCTTGCCGTGGCTGCGAACAGTTTGAGGGCTTCGTCGCCCGTTGCGTGGCCGAAGCGATCGTTGATCGACTTGAAGCGATCGAGATCGAACAGCAGCACCGAAATTGGAGCCCGACGCTTGCCTTGCAGCGCGAGCAACGTTGCGGCGTTCTCCATGAAGCCGCGGCGATTGAGCACGCCGGTCAGCGGATCGGTCAACGCCGCCGTGCGATGCACGTGCACCTTTTGATCCTGCGTCATCACCAGCACGATGAATGCGGCGCCGATCGCATAAAGGAGCGCTTCGATGGCAAACACGGCGATCCAACCGGTGGCCAGCGTTGCAAGTCCCGCCTCATCCGGCAGCACGGTCGCAAAGACCATCGGCAGCAGGAACACGGCGCCATGCATTGCCGGGACGACGATCGCGAGGCGGCGATGTGCGTGCACCTTGCGTCGTTCGCGCCAGAGCTCCTGTGCGGTCAAGAACGTGTAGCCTGCGATGATCAGCGCACCGACGAGCATGCGTTCGCCGGTCGTGGTGACGATCCCGAGATCGATCGTAACCAACCAGACGGCGGCGCCGATGCTCATCTCGAGCCAACGCACCCCGCGCTTGTGGAACAGGCGGGCGGCGTTCCACATCATGCCGCAAGCGATGAAAAGCAGCGCATTGGGAATGCCGCGAAAATCTCCGATGACGCCTTCGATCGCCCACAGCGCCACGGAAAACCCGCCGAGCAGATAGGCCGTGCCCCACCATGCCAGCGCGCGCAGACGATCGCGGCTCCACACGAACAAGAGCAAGAGGCCGAGCAATGCAGTGATGCAGCATGCCAAAATAGCAAGAGTCGACGCGTCAAGCGTCAACGATACGGTTGAGGATGTCATGTTCAATCTCCCGTGTGAGGCGCGGTCGAACGTTCTGTGGGGCGTTCTTGCGCGTACCCGGATGCTGATTAACACCGGGCTGCAAATGGCGGCGAACTCTCTGCTTGCAGGCTTTGCGAGCGCTTGCGATGGGGAGCGACTTTTCCGCTAAAAACTTGCGCAAGCTTTCGCAAGATTTCTCCGCACAACGCGTGCGATTCGCATGTGAGCGGCGAATACCGACCATCCTGGAATCCGGGTGGCGCGAAAGGGGCAGCATGCTACAGCGTCACGCTTCATGCCTGCGCCTCCCATCAATCGAACGATGAATGCGCGCGAGTGGAGCATCTTGCTGCTGCTCTCGCTCATTTGGGGCTGTTCGTTCTTCTTTGTTGCGATTGCGCTGCGAGAACTGTCGCCGCTTACCATCGTCGCGATGCGTGTGTTGCTTGCGGCGGTCACCTTGCAACTGGTCATCGCGTTCATGGGCATCCGGCTGCCTTTCACGGCCCAGGCCTGGACGTCGTTCCTGATCATGGGGATCATCAATAACGTCATCCCCTTCACCCTTCTCTCCTGGGGTCAGATCTACGTCGCGAGCGGCGTCGCCTCGATCCTCAACGCGACGACGCCCATCTTCACCGCGTTGATCGCCCACCTCACCACGAGCGACGAAAAGCTTACGTCCAATCGCGCGCTGGGTGTGTTCCTCGGCGTCATCGGCGTTGCCGTGATGATCGGCGGGCCCGCGCTTGCTGCGATGACGAATGATCTCATGGGCGAACTGGCGATCTTAGCTGCCGCGGTGTCCTACGGCTTCTCGAGCGTGTTCGCACGCCGCTTCAGTGCGATCGGCGTGCCGCCACTCGCCAGCGCGACGGGGCTGCTGACCGCATCCTCGATCATCCTCGTACCGGCAATGTTGATCGTGGACCAGCCTTGGCTGCACGGCTGGCCAAGCATGCCGGTGGCGGGCGCCGTGCTCTCGCAGGCTCTGCTGGCGACGTCGATCGCCTACCTCCTCTACTTCCGCCTCGTGGCCACCGCCGGCGCAAACAATCTGATGCTGGTCACGTTCCTGATGCCAGTGACCGCGATCGGCCTGGGCATCTTCGTGCTGGGCGAGGAATTGGCGCTGCGCCATCTCGTGGGCATGGCGTTTATCGCATGCGGCCTCGCGGCAATCGACGGACGGCTCGCCCGCAAGCTGCGACGGCCGAGCTTCGATCCGGCGGAATAAAAAAGGGCGCGCCGATCGCGCGCCCTTTCCGGAGTGCTGCCTGAACGCTTAGCGCTTCGAGAACTGGAACGAACGACGCGCCTTGGCACGGCCGTATTTCTTGCGCTCGACCACGCGCGAGTCGCGGGTGAGGAAGCCGCCGCGCTTGAGCGCGGTGCGCAGATCCGGCTCGAAGTACGTCAGCGCCTTGGAAATGCCGTGACGGACCGCGCCAGCCTGACCGGACAATCCGCCGCCCGACACCGTGCAGATGATGTCGTATTGCGTCGAGCGCTGCGCGACGACGAGCGGCTGCTGGATCATCATGCGCAGCACCGGCCGAGCGAAATAAACTTCCGCGGTGCGATCGTTGATCGTGAACTTGCCCGAGCCCGGCTTGATCCAGACGCGCGCAACGGCGTCCTTGCGCTTGCCGGTCGCGTAGGCGCGACCCTTGGCGTCAAGCTTCTGGACATACTTCGGCGCTTCCGGCGCTGCCGGCTTCAGCGCTGACAGCTGGTCGAGCGATTGCATGGTCTCGGCCATCTCAGCCTCTCCTGACGTTCTTGCGGTTCATGGCCGCGATATCGACGCTGGCGGGGTTCTGTGCCGCGTGCGGATGCTCGGCACCCGGATAGACGCGCAGGTTCGAGAGCTGCTGGCGGCCGAGCGGGCCACGCGGCAGCATGCGCTCCACCGCCTTCTCGACGATGCGCTCCGGGAAACGGCCTTCCATGATCGACTTTGCCGTACGTTCCTTGATGCCGCCGATGAAGCCCGTGTGGTGGTGATAAACCTTGCGATCGAGCTTGCGCCCGGTCAGCACGGCCTTCGCCGCATTGATGACGATGACGTTGTCGCCGCAATCGACGTGAGGCGTGAACGTGGGCAGATGCTTGCCGCGCAGCCGCAGCGCGATCAGCGAGGCGAGACGACCGACGACGAGCCCGTCAGCGTCGATCATCACCCACTTCTTCTCAACGTCGGCCGGCTTGGCCGAATAGGTTTTCATGACCGTGATCCGTGTCCGAAAGGCCGCGGACCGCGGCCGATTACAGGCGCGGGTTCTAACGGTAGCGCCAAACGGGGTCAATGCACGACAGCAGGTATTATTCTTGCCAGATCAATATCTTACAATTTTGGTGTAATATTACCATCATGCAATGCCCTGTTAGCCGGGGGAATTGCATAGGTCGATGTGGCATGGGCGACCAGATCAGCCTCCCCTTCGGAGCGCAGAGCGATGTCCCCCACCGCCAGCCGCTTTCCAAGCTTGATCAGTCGGCATTCCGCCTCCATCGCCCGCGCAGCGGGTTTGCGGAGGAAATTGATGTTGAGATTGGTTGTGACCGCCAACGGCTCCCAGCCGATCGACGCCAGCACCGCGACATACATCGCGACGTCCGCCAGCATCATCATCGTGGAGCCCGAGATCGTGCCCCCCGGACGCAGCGTGCTCGGAGAAAACCCGAGGCGCACCCGGCATCCCCCGTGCCAGACCTCGGTAATGGACAGGCCGCTCTCCGGATTGAAGCCCTCCGGAAATTCGATCGACAGCCGCCGCTCGAGCTCTTGCGCCGTCAGCAACGCGTCCCGCATGCCCGCCCCTGGTTCGTCTGTGGGGCGGTCTTAGCGCGGGATTTCACCCGCGGCCATAGAGCGTGCGCAATTCGTCCTTCGCCCGTGTGAGCTTGTTCTTTTTCGCGGCCGACAGATTTCGCCCGGCCCGGTTGATGTAGAACGTCAGCATCGACATGGCCGAGCGGAACGCGCCCGATTTGCGACGCCGGCTGTGTTCGGCCGAGCGCTTGAGCGACTGGGCGATTTGCCTGGGCGTGCGCTTGGTGAAGACGTGGCGCTCCAGGGTCAACGCATCGCTCTCCTTGGTGACACGCGCGGACCAGCGTGATCCGCGCCCCTTGGCCGGCCTTCGCGCATGATGCGTTGAGCTCTTTGTGCCTGGGCTCGCGCGGCGACGTCGTTTCTTTGCAGCTTTGGCCATGGCATGGCTCCTTTCGTCCAATTCCGCCTGGTTGAACGTATCGTGGCAGAGAGCGTTCCGGCGCCCGCTTGCGCGCGGGCCTCTTGGCGTTAAGTATCAAGATATGTCCGCTCAGGCCGCCGCCCGCGCTACCGCCAATGCGCCCGTACTTTTACGGGAGCAGATGGGTCCAATCGCGCTGCTGACCCTTAATCGGCCGGAGGCGCGCAACAGCCTGTCGGAGGCGCTGCTCTCGGCGCTCACTGACGAGTTTGCCGCGATCGCGCAGGACAGGAAGGTCCGCGCCGTCGTCCTCGCCGCGAACGGGCCAGCGTTCTGCGCCGGCCACGACATGAAGGAGATGACTGCGCGGCGCACCGACGCCGACCGGGGCCGCGCCTACTTCGCGTCGCTGATGGACGCTTGCAGCACAATGATGCTGTCGATCGTGCGTCTGCCGCAGCCGGTGATTGCCGCGGTACAGGGACCCGCGACCGCGGCCGGTTGCCAACTCGTCGCAAGTTGCGACCTTGCGGTCGCTTCCCCCGCGGCTGGATTCTGCACGCCAGGCGTCAACATCGGCCTGTTCTGCTCAACGCCGATGGTCGCACTCTCGCGCAACGTGCCGCGCAAGCAGGCGATGGAAATGCTGCTCACCGGTGACATGATCTCGGCCGAGCACGCGCAGCGCATCGGGCTCGTCAATCGCGTCGTCGAAAAAGGCAAAGAGCGCGACGCGGCCGTCACGTTGGCACAATCGATCGCCAAGAAGTCATCCGCGACGCTCAAGATCGGCAAGGAAGCGTTCTACCGTCAGGCCGACATGACGCTGGAAGAAGCCTACCGCTACGCCTCGTCCGTAATGGTCGAGAACATGCTGTATCACGATGCGCAGGAAGGGATCGGCGCATTTATCGAGAAACGCGAACCCAAATGGGAGGACCGCTGATGATCGCCCTGACCCACCCAACTGCCTTCCTCGCCCGCCTGCGTGACCCTCGCACCTTACGTCGCGCCTCGATCGCCGGAGCTGCGTGGGGCGCAGCACTCACCGTCGGTCTGACCGCGCTGAGCGCGTGGCAATGCGGCGGCGTGTGCATCGACGAAGCGGTCTGGTTCGCTGGCGTGTCCGTGACCACCGGCATCCTCGCGATCGGACCGATCGCGGCATTCGGACGTCCCACTGGGGAATGAGCAACAACAGCGATCTCGTTTTTCCGCCCGCCGCGCGTCAGGCGCAGACCGAGCGTGGCTCGGCGCCGCATTACGAGACAAAGATCGCGTCCGGATTTCCCGACCGCATCACGCCGGAACTCGCCGGCTACGTCGCTGAGCTCGATGCGGCATTCCTGGCGACCGTGTCGGCCGATGGCGCGCCCTACATTCAACACCGCGGCGGGCCCAAGGGCTTCATCAAAGTCATCGATGACAAGACGCTCGGCTTTGCCGACTTTGCCGGCAATCGTCAGTACATCACGATCAGCAATCTCGCCGGCAATGATCGCGCTTATCTGTTCCTGATGAATTTCGCGGCGCGCCAGCGCATCAAGGTGTGGGGACGCGCGCGGGTGGTCGAGGGCGACGCGGCTCTGATCGAGAAGCTGTTCGACAAAGGCTATCGGGCGCGGCCCGAGCGCGCGATCCTGTTCACGGTGGATGCGTGGGACGTGAATTGCTCGCAGCATCTCACCGCGCGTTTCAGTCAAGCCGAGATCGCGGAGGCAGCGGCCTCGTTGCGCGACCGCATCGTTGAGCTTGAGCGGGAAAATGCCCGACTGCGCGGCGACCCGGTGCTCGACCCGTCACACTCCAAACAGGACGCTTCGTAGCTTTTCCGCCCTTCCCGGCATCGCGTCCGGCCTCTATGTATTAGGCATGAACCACGACAGTTATGACGACCGCTATATCCGCGGCATCCTCAACACTGTGAAGACCATCGCCATGGTCGGCGTGTCGGCGAACGTAAGTCGGCCGAGCTACTTCGCGTTCAAATATCTGCTCGAGCGGCGCTACCACATGATCCCAGTGAATCCAGGTCTGGCTGGCGGCGAGCTCCTCGGCCAGAAGGTCTACGGCAAGCTCGCGGACATCCCCGAGAAGGTCGACATGGTCGACATCTTCCGTGCCTCGCAATACGCGGTTGGCATCGTGCAAGAAGCACTGGCGATGAACCCGCGCCCGCAGGTGATCTGGATGCAGCTCGGCATCCGCCACGACGAAGCAGCAGCGCTGGCAGAAGCCAACGGCCTCAAGGTCGTGATGAACCGGTGCCCGAAAATCGAGTACGGCCGCCTGTCGTCGGAAATCGCATGGATGGGCGTCAACACGCGCACGCTGACATCGAAGCGCGCGAAGATCCTCGGCGGTGGAATTCAGCGCATGGCGCTTGATCGCGCGACGACATCTGGCGGCGCGACGCCGGCGGCCGAGCGCGCCTTTCAAACGCAGATGAGCGGAGACGGCAACTGACGGCGCGCGCGCCGTTGGTGAAAGGATTTTCCAAGCATCGATCCTGATGCATCGCGGACGTTGCCGCATACAAGCTGCAACGATTGTCGCCTTGACCCCTGCATGAGGATCGATAAACCCACGTGGCGACGTGGCGTAACGAGGATTGACCATGACGGACCGCATTCCGGGCTTTTCGACTCTGGCCATCCACGCCGGCGCGCAACCCGATCCCACCACCGGTGCGCGTGCGACGCCGATCTATCAGACGACGTCCTTCGTGTTCGAAGACGTCGACCATGCGGCCTCACTGTTCGGCCTGCAAACGTTCGGCAACATCTACACTCGCATCGGCAATCCGACTTGCGCCGTGCTCGAGGAGCGCATGGCCGCCCTCGAAGGCGGCACGGCGGGCCTCGCCGTGGCGTCGGGCCACGCTGCGCAAGTGATCGTATTTCACGCACTGCTGCAGCCCGGCGACGAATTCGTCGCGTCACGCAAGCTCTATGGCGGCTCGATCAATCAGTTCAACCACGCCTTCAAGAATTTCAACTGGAACGTCGTCTGGGCCGATCCGGACGACATCGGCAGCTTCGAGCGCGCGATTGGGCCGAAGACCAAGGCGATCTTCATCGAGTCGATTGCCAATCCAGGCGGCGTCATCACCGACATCGAGGCGGTCGCCAGGCTCGCGCAGAAGGCCGGCGTCCCGCTGATCGTCGACAACACGCTGGCGACGCCGTATCTCTGCCGGCCGATCGATTACGGCGCGGATATTGTCGTCAACTCGCTGACGAAATTTCTCGGCGGCCACGGCAACTCGATCGGCGGCATGATCGTCGACGCCGGCACCTTCAACTGGTCACGCGAGAAGCGCTACCCGATGCTGTCGGCGCCGCGGCCGGAATACAACGGCATCATCCTGCACGAGACGTTCGGCAACTTCGCCTTCGCCATTGCCTGTCGCGTGCTCAGCCTGCGTGACATGGGCCCTGCCCTGTCGCCGTTCAATGCGTTTCTATTCCTTACCGGCATCGAGACGCTGCCGCTGCGCATGCAGCGCCACTGCGATAATGCGCTCGCCGTCGCCGACTGGCTGTCGAAACATCCGAAGGTCGCGTGGGTGAGCTATCCCGGCCTGCCCAACGATCGCTACCACAGCTTAGCCAAGAAATATGTGCCCAAAGGAGCCGGCGCGGTGTTCACCTTCGGCCTCAAGGGCGGCTACGAGGACGGCGTGAAGCTCGTCTCGAACGTGACGCTATTCTCGCATCTCGCCAACATCGGCGACACGCGCTCGCTGATCATTCACCCGGCCTCGACCACCCACAAGCAGCTCACCGACGCGCAGAAGGTCGCTTCAGGCGCGGGCCCTGACGTCGTCCGCCTGTCGATCGGCATCGAAGACGTCGCCGACATCATCGCCGATCTGGAACAGGCATTGGCTGGCTAAGCGGCGCGTCAGCGCGAACTGGCATGACCATCGCCAGCCGCGCGACGGCGATCGCGAGAACGATCATCGCCACGCCTTGGTGCAGCAGCGCGTACTCGAGTTGCGCTTGCGATAGCAGCGTCACGATACCGAGCATCGCCTGGATCGTGACGGCGAGGGCCAGCAGGATCGCATTGGCCACGACCGGTCCGCGCTTGGCGTCGGCGAACGTATCCACCGCGTGGATCATGGCGACGATCCAGATCAGGTATCCCACCATGCGGTGGTTGAACTGGACGGTGAGAGTGTTTTCGAAGAAGTTCCGCCATAGCGGCGTCTCAAACAGAAGCCGGCTTGCGTCGGGCACAAACGCGCCGTCGATTGAGGGCCAGGTGTTGTAGATGAGGCCCGCGCGCAATCCGGCGACCAGCGCACCGAGATAGACCTGCAGCAAAACGAGCACCACCAGCGCCGCCGCCGTCTTGCGGATGCGAGCCTGAACCGCCTCGGCCACGGGAGCGCCAATTCGCAACGCCGTCCACACCAACGCGGCGAAGATCAAACTTGCCAACAACAGGTGCGTTGCAAGCCGATATTGCGAAACCTCCGTGCGATCCGCGAGTCCTGAGGCAACCATCCACCAGCCGACCGCGCCTTGCAGCGCGCCCAGCGCGAAAATCCCCCAGAGTTGCGGTCTCAGCCGCGGCTCGATCCAACCGCGCCACAAGAACCACAGAAATGGAATGAGGAACGCCGCGCCCACCATGCGCCCCAGCAGACGGTGCGTCCATTCCCACCAATAGATGGTCTTGAACTCATCGACGCTCATGCCGAGGTTGCGCTGCGCGTATTGCGGGATCGTCTGGTATTTCTCGAATTCCGCCTGCCAGCCTTCGGTCGAGAACGGCGGCAGCACACCCGTGACGGGCTTCCATTCGACGATCGAGAGCCCGGATTCCGTCAAGCGCGTCGCGCCCCCGACGACAACAAGCGTAAACACCAGCAGGGCGACGCACGCCAGCCAGTAACGTAGTGCCGCAGTGTGGGATCGCTTGGTCATCTTGCGCTCACGCGGCGCGACCATATAGACCGGTCATCGCCGTCGCAATTGCGCACACCCATGTCAGTCCGCACACGCAAGCTCATCGGCGCAGTCGCGCTGCTCGCCCTGGTGATCGTCTGGGCGTTGCTGGCGATGGCGGTCGCGCAAGTACCTGCGATCTTCCAGAATGGCGTGGTGGCTTTTTTCTATTACGTCCTTGCCGGGCTCGGCTGGGTGCTGCCGGCGATGCCGCTGATCAGCTGGATGTCGCGGCCAGCAGCGGACTAGGCTGCCTCGACGCGGCGGAAGCCGTTCCAGAGAGCGGTCGCTGCGCCCGACACGAGCACACGCAGATAGCGCAATTGCTGATATTCGCCGTTGAGCGAGATGCGTGGCAGCGACCATGGCTGGTTAACATGGTCGGGGAAGATCACGCCCGGCCGAGTGGTGAGCGCAGTCTTGAACCCGAGATCGCGCGCGATCCGGAATTCGCGCTGCCCCGCCGCAAAGCGCTGACCGAACGGATAGGCGAAATGCGAGGGCGCGACGCCGATCGCGCCTTCGATCACTGCGCGGCTCATCTTGAGCTCCGACGTGACCTTGGCGGTCGGGATTTTGGTGAGGATCGGGTGAGTGACCGTGTGCGCGCCAATCGTAACCAGCGGGTCCTTCGCCAGCTCACCGATCTGCTCCCAAGTCATGCATTGCTGCTCGCAGATTGAGCCAATGTCGACGTGATAACGCCGGCACAGATCACGTACGACCTGGCGCAGCTCGTCGTCCGTCTCGCGCTCGCGCAGCCAGCCGTAGAGCGCATCGTAGAGCTCGCGCTTGTCCCGCAGGCTGCGGCACTCGAGCCGCTGGTCGCGACCATTGAGCGTCAGGTTGATGCCGTCGGACTTCCCGATCACCGCCTCGAGCGCGAGCCACCATAGCTCTCCGCGCCGGTCGGGAAAGCTTGTCGGCACGAACAGCGCGAACGGCGCGTCGTGTTTCTTGAAGATCGGATAGGCATGCTCGATGTTGTCGACGTAAGCATCGTCGAGCGTGAAGCAGACGAAGCGGCGCTTGAAATCCTTGGCCGTCAGGCGCGCGTGCATCTCATCAAGCGAAATGATGTCGAACTTCCAGCGACGCAGTTGCTTGATGACGGCATCGAGGTATCGCGGTGTGATTTCCAGGAGCTTGTTGGGCTGAAAGGCCACGCGTCGTCGCGGGCGCACGCGATGCAGCGTCAGCACCACGCCGACGCCGCCGACCAGCGGCCGCATGAGATGATGGAAGCCGCTGAAATAGAGCGTCTCCAATCCCGTCCGGATGGCCGTTTTCTTAAGCGATGCCATGACTTGGCCCGAATTCCCCGCCGTATCAGCGAACCATTTATTGATGTTTGTTTGCAATGCTGGCGTCAACCTTCAGTTAATCCAGCAGGCTGACAAGTAACGATTATGAACGTCGCCGTTCGCCAGGACGTCATCGACGCTCGCGAAAGCGCGCCCGCGTCGATCATCCCCTCCCGTACCGTCGCACGCATCGAGATTTTCGACAGCCTGGAGGCGGCATACCCGGCTTGGCTGCAACTCGAAGCAGCCGGCGCGCTCATGACGCCTTACCAGCGCTTCGACTGGATCGCCTTGTGGCATCAGCACGTCAGCGGCCCCTGCGGGATCGAGCCCGTGATCATCGTGGGACGCGATGCACTGGGCGCGCCCGTCTTTCTGCTCCCCCTCGCCCGGCGGCGTAAGGGTCCTTTGTCGATTGCGTGCTTCTTCGGCGGTCGCCACGCCAACCTGAATGCCGGACTATGGCGGCGTGACGTCGCAACGGCGATGACTGAAACCGAACTGCGCGCCATCCTGACGGAAGCCGCTGCCTCCCGCGGGATCGATCTTCTGCGGCTGATGTCGCAGCCGGCACAGATCAACGGCGTTGCCAATCCGCTTGCCCTGATCCCACATCAACAGACGCCCGACGACGTGTTTGCCGCGACCTTGTCCGGCGGCACCGGCGATGAGGTTTTGCGAGCGTGCCTGAGCAGCAGCATGCGCGGTCGCCTGCGCACCAAGGAGCGCAAGCTGCAGGAGCTGCCCGGCTATCGCTATATGATTGCCGCCACAGCAGGCGATTCAATGCGCTACCTCGACGCTTTTCTGGCGCAGAAGGCCGCGCAGCTCGCAGCACAGGGCATCTCCAACATTTTCGATGACGATCAGGTTGTCGCGTTCTTGCGTGCTGCCTGTGTGCATGGGCTGGACACCGGGAAACCAGTCATTGAATTGCATGCGCTCGAATGCGACGCCGAGGTGATTGCCGTGTTCGGTGGCGTCAGCGATGGCCGCCGCCTGTCGTGCATGATCAACGCCTATACCAATTCCGAAGCGGGCCGCTGGAGTCCGGGGCTCGTGCTGATGACGCATCTCATCAGCCATTGTGGTGACGCGGGCATCCCAACCATCGATCTCGGCGCCGGCTATGCGCAGTACAAGACGTTCTTCTGCAAGGAGCAGGAGCACACGTTCGATACGATCCTGGGCGTATCGCCACTGGGCCGGATGGCCGCGCCGGCGGTGACGACGTCGCTTCGCATGAAGCGCTGGATCAAGGCGACGCCGATCTTGTGGTCCGCGACCAAGCTCGCGCGCAAGCTGCTCAACCGCCAATAGCGGTAGTCTAGGCCGCCGCCACTGCCCGCACCGGTGCCGGAGAAGACGGCGGCGGTGACGACATGCCGGTTGCAACCGCGACATCGGTGAAGCCTGCCGCGACAAAGTGATCGTACGCAGCCTGCACGGCGCGGTCGGAGCCTTGCGGAGCGATCAGCACCGCGCGCGGCGCAACCCCGGCAATCCTGCTGATCAGCGCGTCTGGCGCAGCCGCCGCGTCAATGATGAAGAAGTCATATGACCGGGCCAGCGCTTCCACCGCCGCAGTGAACTCCGGTAGTGCGAGCACGGTGTCCATGTCGCCGCCGGCAAGGCCCGCGGCAACGAGGTGCAAGCGTGAAAGCTTGTCGCGGGTGATGATGTCGCCGAACGTGCTCATGCCGCGGATCACGTCGGAAATGCCCGGCGCAGCGGGATCCGTGGAAATACCCGCCAAGTTGGGGTTGCCAGGCGCAAGGTCGACCAGGACCACGCGTGACTCGCGGCTCAACGCGCGCGCCAAGGTGAGCGCCGCCAAGCTCGTCGTCGCGCTGCCAGCGCTGAACACCGCCACACGCCGGCCGGTGTGCGCAGTATCAACGAGACGACGCGCGATATCCGCAATCGCACTCACCGGAACGCCGACCGCGGGATGAACCTCCGGAAGCACGGGCTCTTCGTCGGCCGCTTCGACCATCGGCCCACGCACCCCTAACGAACTCGCCCGCATGATCTCGCCGGTGACGATGAATCCAGAGCTGAGCATCAGAGCGGCCAAGGTCGCGATCAGAACGGTCGGCATCTTCTTTGGGAAATACGGCGTGTTGGCGATGACGGCACGCGAGATCACGCGTGCGTCCGCCGTCGGTGCGCTGCCAATCGACTCGCGCGCGGACGCCTCGCGATACTTGTGGAGATAAGCCTCGAGCAGGTCGCGCTGTGCCTTGGCCTCACGTTCCAGCGCGCGAAGCTGCACGTCCTGCTCATTGGTGGTTCCAGCTTGGCGCTTGAGCGTGTCGAGGTTGGCGGAAAGCGCATCGACACGCGCATTCGCCTGACGTGCGTCGTTCTCGAACGTGCGAACAAGTTTTTCCGCTTCGTTGCGGATTTGCCGATCGGACTCGGCGATTTGTGCCTTGAGCTCCTTGATGCGCGGGTGAGCGTCAAGCAACGTCGATGACTGCTCGGCAAGCTGGTTGCGCAGGGTCGCGCGTTGCTCGCTCAGCCGACGGACGATGTCCGAGTTGATGACGTCCGATGCCTCGATTGCTTCACCCTGGCGCAGCAAATCCCGAATCGACTTGGCGCGCGTCTCTGCGTCGGCCTTCTGCGCGCGCGCCGCTGTCAGCTGGGTGGTGAGGTCACCGAGTTGCTGGTTCGACAGCGTCGTATTGTTCGTGCCGATAAACAAATTGGCCTTGGTGCGGAAGTTCTCGACCTTGTTCTCCGCATCAGAGACGCGCGCACGCAGCTTGTCGATCTCGCCAACGAGCCACTGGCTCGCGCCGCGGGACTGATCCTGCTTGGCGGTGCGCTGGCGCGCGATATAGGCCTCCGCGACAGCATTGGCGACGCGGGCTGCGAGGTCCGCATCGGAAGACTGGAATTCGATGACGATGACGCGCGACTTCTCCACGGCGAACGCGCTGATCCGCTCGTAATAGGATTCGAGCGCACGCTCCTCCGGCGAGACTTTGAACGGATCGCGCCCAAATCCAAAAGCCATCAGTATGTACTTGAGCGACGACACGCCGCCGAGCGCAGGATCGAAATCGGCACGCTCCGTGAGCTTCAGATTGCGGATCACATCAAGCGCGACTTCGCGCGAGAGCGCGACCTGCACCTGACTCGCGACGGCGTCGGGATCGTTTCCAAAGTCGTTCGTCGTTTTCTCGGCCTCGGGGCGCAAGAAAACGTTCTCACGCCCCTCGAACAACACCCGGGCCTCGGATTTGTAGCGAGGAGCGATGACCTGGACGCCGACGAATGTGATGAAGAAGACCGCCAGCGTCGGGACCAGGATCCACATCCTGCGAGCCCACAGCGCTCGCGCAACCGCACCGAGATCGATGTCGCCATCGAACCGAGTCGCCGCCGTTGCGGTGTAGGCTGCCATCACCAAACTCCGGGCCATTCACCGGCCCACCGGGACCACATAGGGTCTCCTGAGTCCCGATCTCACCGAATTATGGTTTCTGGCGCGTTAATTTCGCGTCGATTGGCCGAATTGGTGAATTTTTATTAACCGCCATGGCGGCAAATCGAACGATGGCCGACCCGCTGCGCATCTTCCACGTCTTCCGCGCGCCGGTCGGCGGTTTGTTTCGCCACGTCGCCGATCTCGCGACCGAGCAAACGCGGCGCGGCCACCAGGTCGGCATCCTCTGCGATTCTGCAACAGGCGGCGCCTACGAGGGTGGGATTCTCCGCAGGCTCGAGCCAAATCTATCCCTCGGCGTCGTTCGCGTGCCGATGCAGCGGCAGGTCTCTATTCATGACTTGAGCGCGATCCGCCAGGTGCTTGCGCACCTCGGCAAGATAGCCCCAGCGGTGGTGCACGGCCACGGCGCCAAAGGCGGCGCCTATGGCCGGCTCATCGGGAGTTGGCTGCGCGTCGCGCGTATCTACACGCCGCATGGTGGCAGCCTGCATTACGACCCGATATCGCTGAAGGGCCGCATCTATTTTGCCGCCGAGCGAATTCTGGAGCACATGACGGACGCAATCGTCCACGTCAGCAAATTCGAAGCGGACACCTATCGGCAAAAAATCCATGCGCCCCGCTGCCGCGTGCAAGTGATCCCGAATGGCCTACGGCCCGACGAATTCGAGCCGATCGCGCCCCACTCCGATGCACGGGACCTGCTGTTCATCGGGGCCTTTCGCGATCTGAAGGGAATCGACGTGTTGCTGGCCGCGATTGCGAAGCTCAAAGCCAGCGGTCGCCGCATCACCGCCAATCTTGTCGGCCAGCCGGAAGGCCGCGCGGAGTTCGAGGCGATTGCGCGAAATCTCGACATCGCGGACCAGGTGGCGTTCCACGATCCGATGCCGGCGCGCCAGGCGTTTGCCACCGCGCATGTCGTTGTCGTCCCATCGCGGGCCGAATCGATGCCCTACGTCGTGCTGGAAGCGATCGCGGCCGGCTTGCCCGTGATTGCGACCAACGTCGGCGGCATTCCCGAAATCTTCGGCTCGCTGTCCGATCGGCTTGTGCCGGCGGGTGACGCCGATGCCTTGGCCCGCAGGATTTCCGCCTCGCTCGCCGATCCCGCCAAAGCGCGCGCCGATGCAGCCTCGCTCCGAAACGCTGCGAAAACCCGCTTTTCCATTGCGGCCATGGAGGCCGAGACCACCGCGCTTTACCGCCACGTCCTGCGGTGAAGCCCCGCGCACCGGCCGAAATTTACTTTGCGTTAATCGTTTCGAGAGGAATTGCCACTAGTTTTCGTGTTTGTACCGGCCGCACTGAATATCTCTAGGCCGAGCAAATAGTTGCGACACGAGATTCGGATGTCTGGCCATAGCGCAGCCGCTGCGACGCCCGCTGGCGTCGGCGCACCACGAGGCGAAGCTCGGACGCTCAGTCCGCTTGCGCGCGCTGTGGCCGCCGAGCCGATCGGCGAAGCGATGTCGCCGGTGGTCGTCACCGGCGCGGTACGTGCGGTCGAGTTCTTCGGCATCACGCTTCTCGGCATGCTCATGTTTGCGGGACTGGTTGAGGACCCCGCAAACCTCGTCGGGCAATATTTCGTCGCCGACGTCGCGATCGCACTTGCAGCCGTCGCCACGTTCCAGGCTTTCGATCTCTACAAGGTCGCGATTTTCCGCACCCACATCTACCAGCTCACGCGCATCGCCGCGTGCTGGACCGTGCTATTCCTCGTGGGCTTGGCGGCGATCTTCTTCATGAAGTTCGAGACGAGCTTCTCCCGATCCTGGGCCGCGGGATTCTATCTTGCCGGCCTGTTCGCCTTGCTGTCAGGCCGTCTTGCCCTGATCTCGCTTGTGCGCCGCTGGGCGCGCGACGGCCGGCTCGTCCGCCGTGTCATCATTGTCGGCGGTGGCGCGGGCGCCGAAGCGCTGATCGACGCGCTAACGGCAGAGAGCGACTCGGACGTCCGCATCTGCGGCGTATTCGACGATCGCAACGATGATCGCTCGCCCGACGTCGTCGGCGGTATCGCGAAGCTTGGTACGGTCGACGATCTTGTCGAGTTCACGCGTCTCACGCGCGTCGACTTGATCTTGGTATCGCTGCCGCTCGCAGCCGAGGAGCGCGTCCTCCATCTCGTCCGCAAGCTGTGGGTCCTGCCGGTCGACGTGCGGCTGACGGCGCACATGAGCAAGCTGAGGTTCCGGCCGCGCGCTTATTCCTATATCGGCAACGTGCCGGTGCTCGACATCTTCGACAAGCCGATCGCCGACTGGAACCGCGTCATCAAATCGATCTTCGATCACGTGATTGGCGGGTTGGGGCTCGTTGCGGCTACGCCGTTGATGCTGATGATCGGCTTCGCGGTGAAGCTCGACAGCGCGGGGCCAATCTTCTTCCGCCAGCGCCGCTATGGCTTCAACAATGAGCCAATTGAAATTTGGAAATTCCGCTCGCTGTTCCACGAGAAGACCGATCATACCGCGCAAACCCTGGTGAAGCCAGGCGACTCCCGTGTCACGCGCGTCGGTCGCTTCATCCGCAAGACGAGCCTCGACGAGCTGCCGCAACTTTTCAACGTCGTGTTCTCCGGGGACTTGTCGCTGGTCGGACCGCGCCCGCATGCCTTCAATGCCAAGGCCGACAATCGCCTGTACGAAGAGGCCGTGGACGGCTATTTCGCGCGCCATCGCGTGAAGCCCGGCATCACCGGCTGGGCCCAGATCAACGGCTGGCGCGGCGATACCGACACGCAAGAGAAAATCCGCCAACGCATCGAACACGACCTGTACTACATTGAGAACTGGTCGTTGCTGTTCGATCTTTACATTGTGCTGCGTACTCCCTTCGCTCTGATCAAGGCAGAGAACGCGCATTGAAAGCCGCATACGCCCCGCCTGACGGCGGACAAGCGATAGGACTTCCCGCGGGCGTCGCGCGCCTGCAGCTTGCCGCTTTGTGGCTGGTGGGCTTTGCCGGCGCGTTCGTGCGCTGGGAACCAGCTCCTTATGAGTTCGTGGTCGTGCTGGCGATGTTCCTGTTCGCCATCACCGGCCTGAAGCTGCGCGCAGCGCATCTGCCACTGCTGATCCTGCTCATCGGCACGACCGTCGCCTATGGCATCAGCGTCGTGCCCGTGCTCGACCGCGAGGGCGCGGCGCAGTGGTCGGCCGTGTCGTCGTTCCTCGCCATCACGTCGCTGTTCTTCGCGGCGATCCTGGTCGAGGACACGGACCGGCGGCTGCACAGCCTGCTAGCCGGCTACATCGCCAGCGCGGTGGTCGTCTCGCTCTTTGCCATCGTGACCTGGGCGCGCCTGATTCCAGGCTCGGAGCTCTTCATTCTCAACGGGCGCGCACTCGGCACGTTCAAAGACGCCAACGTATTCGGCCCATTCCTGATCTTGCCGGCGATGGTGATCATCGACCGGATGCTGGCGCGGCAGTACCGCAGTCTCATCATCAATGGCGGCATCGTGCTGTTGATCGGGGCGGCATTGTTGCTGGGCTTCTCACGCGGCGCCTGGGGCCATTTCGCTGCCTCGGCGGGGATCATGTTCGCGTTGAATTTCCTCACAGTGCCAACGCATCAAGAACGCGTTCGCCTGCTGGTGGTCGCCGCCATCGGCGTCGTCGTTCTCATTGCGGGCCTGCTCCTGCTCCTCTCGATCTCGTCGGTCGGCGAATTATTCCAGGAACGCGCGAGCCTCGTGCAGTCCTACGACATCGCCCCGCAAGGGCGTCTCGCGCGCTATGCGCCCGGCTTCCTCATGATGCTCGACAATCCGCTTGGCATCGGGCCGCTGCAATTCACGCACTACTTCCCGGAAGATCCGCACAACTCGTTCCTCAACGCGTTCGTCGCCGGCGGCTGGCTCGGCGGCATCGCCCATGCGGCGCTCGTCTTCATCACACTCGGCTTTGGACTGCGTCACGCGTTCCGCCGCACACCTTGGCAACGCGTCTATATCGCGATCTACGCCACGTTCGCTGCCGAAGTCGGCGAAAGCGCGATCGTCGACGTACAGCATTGGCGGCACTTCTATCTGCTGATCGGCCTGATCTGGGGACTCATGGCGCTGCGGTCGAGCGTTGCACCGCCCGCACGGCCTCACTATAGTGCGCCCCTTCATCGGAGCGTAGCGCAGCCCGGTTAGCGCACCAGTCTGGGGGACTGGGGGTCGCGAGTTCGAATCTCGCCGCTCCGACCACTCATCTCGCCGCGGCTTGCACGATCCGCGGCTACGCCCTTGGCGGCCGACGGCGCTCACTGAACCAGGCGCGGTACTTGAGCATCCTCGAGCGCTGCGCCTGCGATGCGTGCTTCTTGCAGGTCGCCGCTTCCTCACTTCCCGCCGCTGCGCCCCAACGCAACTCGACGCAGTCGTTCGGGTTGTACGCCATCTCGAGCGACTGCGCACGATCGGCCAGGTCCTTGAGCGAGAGCGTCCACTGCGAGCCGTCGCTGCGCGGGTAGGAGAACTTGCGTGACGCAAATTCCGCCGCCAGCACCTGCTCCATCTCGGCCTTCACGGCGGCGACGCTCTTGCCCGCGGGCATGGCGTAGCGCTCCGGTCGCCGCGCAACACGATCCGGGAAGTTCCGCACCACGTCGATGGCGATCAAGATGCGCAGATCGCGCGCCGGCGTCGAAAAATCCTCCCATGCTCCGATTGTCTCGAAGATCGCCGGACCGTCCGGCATGCTCGCTTCGCCCTTGCCGCTGTTCTGGAACTTGCGGCCATTCTCGACCGAGTTCACGCGGGTCTTCGCTTGCTCCTCGAGCGACGTGATCGCTTCTTTCATCGCCTTGAGTGGGTCAAGCGGCGCCGGCGACATCACGTCGTCCATCTTGTCGTACCAATCCTCAACCCCGAGCTTTGCCTGTTCGAGCGAGAAGTCGCCGTATTGCGGGTTCTTGGCGATCTCGTCGTTGGTCAGGCGACGCAAGCCGCCGTTGGCGGTGCGCACGATGGGGCGGAAGCGCTTGAAGCCGGGACCGCCCAGCGCGCGGTCCTGCGCGAACAGGAAGTTGCCACGCCAAAAGCGCTTGCGCGCGACCGTGCCGTCAGGCTGCCCGTCAACCGCGAGAAACACACCGGCGCCGCTCTCCGTCTGCGGGACGCGTTTGACCAGCATCAGGATGTGGCCATACGGGTCAGCGTAGACCGTTCCGGGGCGCAGCGTCTCTTGCGTCAGCGAAACCGGATAGTAGTCGGTGTTGTTGTCGCTCCACAGCGTCCGGCCGGTTCCAGAATGCACGCCGTTGGCCAGCACATCGGTGATGTAGCGGCCGAACGCCGAGACAAGACCACGCGATGGCGTCGCCGACACTCGTTGCAGTTCCGGTCCATTGTCGGCTGCCCCGTCCGGCGACGACTTTCCGGCACCGTCGCCGCTGACGATGCTGGTCCATCCGGTGCACTTCGGCGGTTGGCCGCCGCTGCCACGCGAGCAGATCGAGTAGCCGAACGGCAGTCCCATTTTGAAGGCAAAATAGGCGCGCGTGAAATACGGAAGGTCGGCACAGTCGGGGCGGATCACGAGCCCTGACTGGTCCTCGTTGAGGCCGAGATGGTTGAACAGGAAATTGCGCGAGCGGTCGCGCAAGCCCTCGTGCAGCGCATTCCACGACAGCGATGCATCGAGCGGCGCATCGAATAACTTCTCGATCCAGGCCGAATAGAGATTTTCCATCGCGCGCGTCCAGGCGTTGCGGATGGGCCAGACGCTACCGGCAGTCGCGCCAGGCGCAGGCGCCTGATCGGCGCGCACCGCGATATCGCGCGTGATGGTCGCGCACTCACCCGAAGCCCGATCGCGCGTCAGCCGCGCATGCCACGTTCCGGCGGCGGGAGATGCAACTTCGACGAACCAGGAATACGGAGGCCCGCCAAAGCGCTCGCGCGATTTCGCAGCGACCGTTCCGTCCGGCGCGACCAGCGAGAATTCACCGTCGAATGGCTTCTCGGACGAGATCAAGACACGCAACGGAGCACCCCGCCATGGCGCAACCGGCGACGCCAGCACCGCGATGTCGGCACTGTCTTGGCAGGCAGCTTGAGCGAGCACCTGCGAGGGAGACGCGAGCATTGCGATGCAAGCGCCGGCGATCAGCAACGGCGCAACGGCGGCGGTCAGCGGACGTACCTGAAACATCGAATCCCCCTGCCCCAAACGTGGACGGTTCACGACACTATCACCAAGGAATGCGGCAAAATCCACTGCCTGCAAATTCGACGGTAAATCCGCGTCGCAATTCAAGAAATCGCGTCTAGAAAATCCCCGCCGTGTGCAAGGCAAGCGCAAAACAGGCGACCGCGACTGCGAGGATCAGCCATGTCATTCCGGTCGGATTCTCCAGCGCCGCATTGGTCGCATTCTCGGGGTTGTAGTGCACCTCGATCTCGCGGCCTTCGGGATATTTCGCGGCGGTCTTTTCAGCCCAGCGCTGCGACCCCGATGTCTGCACGCCAAGCGCGATCGTCCGGCTGTGATACTCGATGCCGTGCACGCGATAGGTGTATTCGACCGCCGGCGCGTAATAGACACGCGTGCGGCCATCTTCGCGCTTCTCGATGCGTTCGGTGCCGCTGCTGAGAACCTTGCCGCGCACGGAGGGCCAATGCTCTGCCTCCTTGGCGTTGGCGCGAAACACGAAGAAGAACAACAACGCCGCAAGACCAAAGCCAGCCGCGAACAATGTCACGGGGACGTCGGCATTCGGCAGCTTCTCTTCGAGAAAATGCTTGCCGCCAGTGACTGCAAAATAAATCCCTGCGACGACCGCCGCGCCAACCACGACGAGCACCAGGCACCCCTTGCCAACTTCGGCTGGAATGTCGCGCTCCAACACGCAGTTCGATGGTTTGGCAGGATCGAAATAGACCGTGACATTCGCACCTGGCGGATAGCGCTTGAGCGTGGCCTCGGTGTTCGCGCCGCCAGTGTCGTCGCCGATGCTGATGCGATCGCCGCGCCAAGTCTTTCCCTTGGCTGTGAACTCGTACTCGATCACGGGCACATTGGCGACCGTCGTCGTATCACCCGCAAACTGGTGCCGTCGGGCCTCGACGGTCGATTTGACGATCCGCCCTTGCGCGGCGATCCACCTCTTAGCGCGCCGCGCGTCGATCAGCTTGGCAACCACCGCCACGATGATCAGGACGGCCATCGGCAGGAAGATCAATCCGACCCAGAAGAAATCGGAATCGCCGAACGGCAGAGCCGCACGCCAAGAATTGTGACTGCCCTGCAGCAGCGTGAACGTCAGTCCGACGAACGCAACCGTGCCGACGATGACGGCCACGGCCCAAGTGGGCGGTTCGCCTGATTTACGAGGTGGCGCCATGCGGCAACGATAGCATGGCGGACGATCGGTCGGGCCACGCTACCGCTGCAGTCTTGAACGGATTAAAGCTCGATCGTGTTGTAGATCGTGACGTTGAGCCCGATCTTCTCGCTCGAGAGCGCAACGGCGGTCGTGAAGGTCTCGTGACCCTTGATCTTGCCGCCCGTGATCGCGGCGCGGACGACTTTCTCGATCTCGCCTTGCGCGGTTGCGCTGACGTTCTTGAGGAAACGAGCGACCGCAGCTCTCACCATTTCGTCGTTCATGGCTTGAAGCTTCGAGCGCGTATCGTGCTTGATCATGGTTTTATCCGAAGTCGCTTTCCGTCCCCGAGGTTTTCTACCACGCTGGTGCCGGGATGCGGCTCAGCCCCGCATGCGTGGTTAACCTCGCAAACGTAAACGACGGACTTGTCACAATCGGGGCAACGCCGAATTGCCGCATCACACTCATTCGCGGCGACGGTATTTTCGTGAAAACCGCCACAATCCGCCAATCGTGGCAGCGTTATCGATATTTGCCAGATTTCCTGGCCAGCGACCGGATTCATATTAATATGATGTTTGCGGGGTTCTCTCGGCGACGTCAGTGTTCGACGCGGGCGCGACCCGTGAGTTCAGTGTATGGAGGGTTCAGTTGTTTTCGCGATCAAAAGATGAGGGCGACAACAAGGTCGCCACGACGACCACGGCGATGCCGACCATGGGGGCACAGACCAGAATGAACGGATCAACACCAGCTCGGTCGAACACGAGCGAGACCGTCTCCAAGCTTGGAGCCGGGATGGTGATCACCGGCAACATCATGTGTGATGGTGCGCTGCATATTTTCGGCCACGTGCTTGGTGACATTCACGCCACGCAGCTTTCCATCGGCGAAGGCGCGCATGTCGAAGGCAATGTCGTCGCGCAGGCGACGATCATCGACGGCTTCTTCAAAGGCACGATCCATTCCAACAGCGTCAAGCTGCACGGCAATGCGGTCGTCGAGGGCGAGATCTTCAACAAGTCGCTCAACATCGAAGAGAACGCACAGTTCGAAGGCGTCTCGCGCCGTCTCGACAAGCCAGTCGATCCGCCGCCGGTTGCGACGCTCGCACCCCGAGCCATGTCTGACGGGCTGACCTCGTAACCGATGCCGGCGCGGCTCCGCTGCGCCGATCTGAAATCCGACCAGGCGCGGGCTGACTTGAACCTTCGCCCGCGCCTGTGCTCGGTTCGCCCGATGCGATCTCTGATTCCTTTCCTCCTCGCCGCCGCGCCGAGCCTTGCGCTCGCGCAGGACGCGCCGAATTTCGACAAGCTGCAACGCGAGCTCTGGCCGCTGGCCCGCCAGCAAGGCATCACGCGCGCGACATTTGATCTCGCATTTCGCGGGCTGACGCCCGACGCGCGCGTCATCGCGGTGACCAAACGCGAGCCTGAATATGGCAAGCCGGTCAGCGATTACATCGAAGGGATGGCGTCGAAGACGCGCATCGAGAATGGCCAGCGCAAAGTGGCGCAATGGTCGGACACCCTCGCGCGCATCGAGCAGACTTATCAGGTCGAACGATCGATCATCGCCAGCCTCTGGGGCATCGAGTCATCCTTTGGCGATGCCAGAGACCGTTGGGACGTGATCCGCTCGCTCGCAACGCTCGTGCAGGCCGAATATCGCCTGCCCTATTTCCGCGACGAGCTGATCACATCGTTCAAGATCTTGCAGGACGGTCACATCGCGCGCGACAAGATGCTCGGCTCCTGGGCCGGCGCGATGGGCCAGCCGCAGTTCATGCCGTCGAGCTTCTATGACTACGCCGTCGATTTTTCCGGCGACGGACGGCGCGACATCTGGACCAACGTTCCCGACGTCCTCGCCTCGATCGGCAATTACATGCACAAGTCCGGTTGGAAGCACCGCCTGCCGTGGGGCTTCGAGGTGACGTTGCCGGCGCAGTTCGATCTGATGCAAAGCCGCGGCACCTTCCGCGAATGGGGCGCACGCGGCGTCGCGCGTGCCGACGGCCGCCCGCTGCCGACCGACTCCGGTATGGCCTACCTGCTGTTTCCGAGCGGCGCAGCTGGACCCGCGTTCCTCGTGACCGAGAACTTCAACGTCATCAAGCGCTACAACAACTCCGACGTCTACGCGCTCGCCGTTGGCTATCTCGCCGACCGCATCGAGGGCGGCGCCCGCATCCGCGCGGCTTGGCCGGCGAGCGATCCCCAGCTGTCACGCAATCAGCGCATCGCGCTGCAAAAGCGGCTCGCCGAATTGGGCTATAAGGTGCGCGATTTCCAGGGTCGCCTCGACTTCGACATCCGCGACGCAGTGCGCGCCGAGCAGCGTAAGATCGGGCTCAAGCCTGACGGTCACCCGACTGCGACGTTGCTCGAACGCATCGGGGGGCGCGGCAACTGAGCAACGGCCGCTCCGTCGAGCTCCTCGCAATCGGCCCTGTAGGCCTTGCATGGGTCGGCCCACGCCGGATTCTCGCGATACCGCTTGGTGAGGAGATCAAGAAAGCTCCGAACCTTTGCCGAAAGGTGATGGCGATGCGGATAGATGGCGCTGATCGGATACTCGGCCTGTGAGAAATCCGTGAGCAATGGTACGAGCCGGCCGGATTTGACCTCATCGACGACAAGGAAGCTCGGCATCATTGCCAGCCCCTGCCCGTGCACGGCCGCGAGACGGAGGGCGTTGGCGCTGTTCGTCTCGAGATTTCCCGCGACTTGAATTGACACCTCTCCTTGTGGCGCGCTGAAGCGCCATGTGTTGCTCCAGGGCGACTGCGCGAAGCTCAAACAATTGTGCTGCGTGAGGTCCTGCGGAGTGCCCGGCCGACCGCGCTTTGTCAGATAGTCGGGGGCGGCACAGATCACCAGACGATAGCTGCCAACTCGCCGCACGATCAGGCTTGAGTCCGGAATCGGAACGAGGCGGATTGCCAGGTCAAATCCCTCATCCACGAGATCGACCATCCGGTCGCTCATCGCCATGCTCACAGTCACGTCCGGATGCAGTTCGGTAAACTCGGCAATCACGGGCGCGAGCAGCGGCGGCACGGAGACAGACGCATTGAGACGCAACCGGCCCCGCGGCGTCGATTGCAGCGCTTGCGCCATTGTGTCCACTTCGTCGAGATCGGAGAGAATGTGGAGCGCGCGGTCATAGTAGGCTTGCCCAATCTCGGTCAGGCTGAGCTTGCGCGTGCTGCGATTGAGGAGCCTGACGCCGAGGCGTGCCTCGAGCGCCTGAATGTGACCGGTCACAGTGCTCGGCGACATTTCCAATCGGCGCGCCGCCGCCGCAAATCCACCCGCTTCCACGACCTTCACAAAGGTCGTCATGCTCGTCATGCGATCCATGCAAACTTCCCCGCACTTCACCGCATGTGCAGATGTGTCTGCGAACGTTTGCGATCAAGGGAACCGGATTATGCTCAGCATCACGGATTTGAGAGCAAGATTTCTTGGGCAAATGACCGATCGCGCGACGATTCGCCCAAAACGTTAATTGTTCGGCTCTGACCAATGGTGCCTTCGAACTCCGGGCGATTATCGGCGCAGCGGAGCATCCCCATCTCCGCGTCACGGCGGGAGAGCGCGTGCTCGCTCGCCACGTGACAGGAGAATGACAATGATCCGCAACGCAACCCTGACTATCGCCGCAGCACTGCTCGCCGCATCGGCATTTACTGCAACCGCTCGCGCCGAGACCACGATCCACGACGCCAACACCGGTCTCGACTTCCGTTATTTCACCGGAACCTTGGCCGATCTCCAGGCTCAAGGAGCACCGATCAGCGGCAGTGCCCAGGCCTATCTCAAGCAGCACGGCGGCGCACGCTCCGCGACCAGCAAGCGTGGCAATGTCTATCTGCTCGAGCAGCGTCCGGTGTACGGCTACGATCGGGCTTACGTTCCCGATTTCAACGACCGCAACCGTCCCTGGTAAGGGCGGCCCCAGCCAAAACGACGAACGGCCGGCAGCCGCCGGCCGTTTGTTATTCGCACACGTCGACTAGCGTTTGTGCCCGCCCTTCGACGAAGGCTCATCGCCCGCCGCGCTCTTGCGCAGCGCGGTCCGCAAGTCCGTCGGCCGGCCGTGCTTCTTGAGCAGATCGCGGAACGCCTCGTCGGCAAGCTCCTGGAACGTCGACATGCTGTCGTGCGCCAAAAGATCAAGCGCGCGATAAGTCTCCTCGTCGAACGCAATAAGCTTGCGGCGGTCAGTCCCGCCTGGTGATTTGTTGTCGGATCGCTCGCGTGCCATCGACACCTTCCTCAACTCGGTTAAATCCAGTATCGCATCACCGCTCAACAATCATAGCTGGTCATTGGCGACGCCGATTTAACGAACCACGCCTTGCTTTGTCGGCCGGTCCCGCCACAATTGCCGCTCCAACACCCGCGTCAACGCGGGTTTCCAAGACGCTCATTTCCGCTTCCGAGGACCGCATGGCATCCGCCAAGAACACGAAACTCGTGTCTCACATCGACTGCGCCGGAGGTGGCCAGGTCTGGATCGACGGAAACGAACTTTACATTGGCCACATGCAAGCGCCGACCGGGACGACCGTCGTCGACATTTCCGATCCGCGGTCGCCGAAGACTCTTGCGCGCATCGACGTGCCGGACGGCTGGCATTCCCACAAGGTGCGCGTCGCAAATGGCGTGATGATCGTCAATCACGAGGCGATCGGCAAAGGCGGCCCGCCGAACTATCGCGGCGGGCTCGCGATCTATGATGTCTCGCGCCCAAGCGCGCCCAAGTTCATCACGAAATGGGAGACGCACGGCGCCGGCGTGCATCGCTACGATTTCGACGGACGCTACGCCTACGTCTCGGCGACGAAGGAAGGCTTCGTCGGCAACATTGTCGTGATCCTCGACCTGAAGGACCCTGCGCGGCCGACCGAAGTGTCGCACTGGTGGATCCCCGGCCAGTGGAAGGCCGGCGGCGAGGAGTACCCGTGGGCAAATTTCGTCGAGCCGCGCTGCCACCACCCGCTGCGCGCGGGCAATCGTCTCAACGTCAGCTATTGGCATCACGGGATGTACATCCTCGACATCTCCGATCTCGCCAAGCCAAAGATGATCTCCGGCCATCGCCGCAGTCCCGCATTCCCGCACCCGACCCACACGTGCCTTTCCGTTCCGACCCCGCTCAAGGGCCGCAAAGTAATGGTCATCGCCGATGAGGACGTCGCTGCGCTGCGACCCTCGGCACCGGCCTTTTCGTGGATCTACGACGTGACCGACGAGACGCTGCCGACCCCGATCGCGACCATCAACGTTGCCGGCGTCGACAAGGACGGCAGCAAGCAGCCGGCGATGACGGGGTGCCACCAACCCTCCGAGCGCTTCTCGGGCACGATCATTCCTTTCGCCTGGTTTGCGCAAGGCCTGCGTCTCTTCGACATCGCCGACCCGTTCGCGCCGCGCGAAGTGGCGCACTATCTGCCCGACCCGCCGGCCGGCGCCGATCGCGCTTCGTCGAACGACGTCACCATGGACGCGCGCGGGCTCATCTATCTGGTCGACCGCATCCGCGGCGTCGACGTCATCGAAACCAGCGTGCATTGAGGGGAACCATGGCGGCTATCGCGTTCAGTAAGTTCGGCGACATCGAAGCTGCCGCGGTGAGCGACGGCGTGCTGCATGCGTCGTACGACCCGTTCCGCAACATCGATCGTGCCGAGGCCGTGCGCCTCGTTGGGCGCGAAGACAAAGGCGCGGGCTCGGTGCCGATCCAAGTCAGCACATTCCTGGTCAAATTTGGCGGCAAGCTCATCCTGGTCGATGCCGGCACCGGCAACACCATGGGACCGACGCTCGGCAAACTTCCGGAAAACCTGCGCGCCGGCGGCATCGACCCTGCCAGCATCACCCACGTGCTGCTCACGCACATCCACCCGGACCACGCCAACGGCCTGGTGGATGAGAAAGACCAGCCGATCTTTCCCAAGGCGCAAGTCTATGTGCACGAGGACGACGCGAAGTTCTGGCTCGACCGCGAGGCCGACGCACGCGACATCGATTTCGTTCGCCGCAACAATTCGGCCGCGCGCCGCGTACTTGGGCCCTACCTCAAGCAATTGCACCGCGTGAAGGATGGCGAGGTCCTTCCCGGCATCTCCGTACACCTCCAGGCAGGACATTCGCCCGGACACGCCGGCTGGCTCTTTAATGCGGGCCGCGAGTCGCTCCTCTTTTGGGGCGACATCGTCCATATCGGCCCCATCCAATTCGCCCATCCCGAAGCGACGCTGATGTTCGATCTCGATCAGGACGCAGCGGCGGCGTCCCGCAAACGCGTGTTCGACTGGGTCGCGACCGACCGCATCCGTGTCGGCGGCGCACATCTCGACCTGCCGGGGTTTGGCTTTGTCGTGCGGCGCGGCAGCGGCTACGCGCTCGAGGGCTAAGGCCGTCAGCCCTCTTTGAGCGCGGTATCGAGCAACCGGCGACACTCGCCTAGCCCGTCGAGGGCCATCTGCAGCGCCAGCAGTTGGTCGCGGGCAAGGCCGCGCATGGGAGCCGCCGGGGCGAGCGTCGGCTCGTCAGGCTCGACACTTTCCTCGTCGTCGATGACTTCGGCCTCGGCCGCCTTGCGGAAGCCGGGAATAAGCCCGAGCAGACCACCCCGCCCGCCCTCGGCACCTTCGTCCTCGGGCGCCATGCGTGGCGGCTGCGGCGCGCCTTCGCGCCACACCTGCTGCACGAGCTGGACGCCCTGCTCGCGCAGGATCCGCTGTACGCCGCGGATCGTGTAGCCCTCGCCGTAGAGGAGATGGCGGATGCCGCGCAGCAGATCGACGTCCTCGGGCCGGTAGTAGCGACGGCCGCCGCCCCGCTTCATCGGACGGATTTGCGCGAATCGGCTTTCCCAAAATCGGAGTACGTGCTGCGGCACATCGAGGTCATCGGCGACCTCGCTGATGATGCGGAATGCGTCGGGAGCCTTGTCCAAAGGCGACCTCTCCAGGCGCATCAACATGCGCCGCTACAGCACTGAAAAGATTACTAAACTCGAACGCTACCGGGCGGAGCTTTGCGGCTGCTGGCCGCTGCCTTCGGCTGGCTTTTCGTCAGCGTTGATCTGCTGCTTGAGGATCGCGGACGGCTTGAACACCATCACGCGCCGCGGCGAAATCGGCACTTCCTTGCCAGTCTTGGGATTGCGGCCGATGCGCTGGCCCTTCTTGCGCACCACGAACGAGCCGAACGACGACAGCTTCACTGTCTCGCCGCGCTCGAGGCAGTCGGTGATCTCCTTGAGCACGAGCTCAACGAGTGCAGCCGACTCGGTACGCGACAGTCCCACCTTTTGATAGACAGCCTCACAAAGATCGGCCCGCGTCACCGTCTTTCCGGACATCGTCCCGCCCCGCCTTCGACGCCGATGAATTCCTATTGAGTTTTCAACGGTATACGCTTGGAGACACAAGTCAACAGCCCTGAGTTGGGTTCTTCCCGCCGTGTGTCACCAGCGCACCAGCGCAGCACCCCAAGTGAACCCCCCACCCATAGCCTCCAAAAGCACCAGATCGCCCCGCTTGATGCGGCGGTCGGCGACCGCGTCGCAGAGCGCCAACGGAATCGACGCCGCGGACGTGTTGCCATGGCGGTCTACCGTGATCACGACCTTGCCCGCATCGACGCCAAGCTTGTGCGCCGACCCGTCGATAATGCGCTTGTTGGCCTGATGCGGCACGAACCAGTCGATGTCCTTGGCGCAGTAGCCCGTCGCCTTGAAGGCGGCCTCCACAACGTCCGTGATCATGGCGACCGCGTGCTTGAAGACCTCCCGCCCTTCCATGCGCAGATGGCCCACGGTCTGTGTCGAGGAAGGACCGCCGTCCACAAACAGCTTGGTGCGGTGGCGCCCGTCCGAGCGCAGGTGCGACGTGAGCAGGCCGCGATCGTCGCGCGTCCCCGCCCCTTCCTGCGCCTCGATCACCACAGCCCCCGCTCCGTCGCCGAACAGCACGCAAGTGGTGCGATCGGTCCAATCGAGGAGGCGCGAGAACGTCTCGGCGCCGATCAGCAGCGCACGCTTGTGCGCGCCCGTGCGCAGCAAGCCATCGACCACGGCCAATCCGTAGACAAAGCCCGAGCACACGGCCTGCAGGTCGAACGCCGCGCCGCCAGTGATGCCGAGACCCGCCTGCACGACGGTCGCCGTCGCGGGAAATGTCTGGTCGGGCGTGGACGTTGCGACCACGATCAGGTCGATCGAGCTCGCGTCGACCTTGGCATTGGCGAGCGCCGCGCGGGCGGCATGCAATGCGAGGTCGGAGGTCAGTTCGCCGTCGGCCGCGATGCGGCGCTCGTGGATGCCGGTGCGCTGGACAATCCAGTCGTCGGACGTGTCGACGCGCAGCGCCAGCTCGGCGTTGGTGACGACGCGCGCCGGGAGGTAGCAGCCAAGGCCTATGATGACCGAACGAAGCACGCGTTAAGCCCCGACTGCCCGCTGCGCATCCCGAGGTGGGCGCTGCGTCATTTGGTTGATCTTATCGAGAAGCTCGAAGTGGGCCATGTCGTAGCCCATGTCGATCGCCGCTGCGAACCCTTCAGCGTCGGTGCCGCCGTGACTCTTGATGACGATGCCGTTGAGCCCGAGCAAGACGCCGCCGTTGACTTTGCGCGGGTCCATCTTCTCGCGCAGCAGGTTGAACGCACCGCGCGCAAACAGATAGCCGATCCTGGCACGCAGGGTACGGCTCATCGCGCTGCGCAGGTAACCCGCCATTTGATGCGCGGTTCCCTCCGCTGACTTGAGCGCGATGTTTCCGGCAAAGCCCTCGGTCACGACGACGTCGGACGTCCCTTTGCCGATGTCATCGCCCTCGACAAAGCCGATGTACTCGAGCTCGCGCAGATTGAGTTCGCGCAGCAGGCGACCAGCGTCACGGACCTGCTCGAGCCCCTTCACCTCCTCGACGCCGATGTTGAGGAGACCGACGGTCGGCCGTTCGAGATCAAACAGCACGCGCGCCATGGCGCCGCCCATCACGGCAAGATCGACGAGATGCTGCGCATCCGCGCCAATCGACGCGCCGACGTCGAGCACGATCGACTCCCCACGCAGCGTCGGCCACAGCGCCGCAATCGCGGGCCGGCTGATGCCGTTCATCATGCGCAGGTGGAACTTCGCCATGGCCATGAGCGCGCCGGTGTTGCCGGCCGAGACCGCGACGTCCGCCTCGCCCTTCTTGACCGCGTCGATGGCGAGCCACATCGACGACTTCCAGCGGCCCTTGCGCAGCGCCTGGCTCGGCTTGTCGTCCATGCGGATGGCGACGTCCGTGTGGACGACGCGCGACACCGCGGCGAGCTTGGGCTGCGCTTTGAGCAGCGGCTCGATCTCCACGGAATTGCCGTAGAGCAGCAACTCGATCTGCGGGTGGCGCTCCAATGCCAGGGCGGCGCCCGGGATGACGACGGCAGGCCCGTGGTCGCCTCCCATGGCGTCAAGCGCAATGCGAGCTTTCAAAGCCATGGCTTAACGGAGGTCCTCGGCGCCGCCGGCCAGTCGCCGCGACCGGCCGCCTTCAAGGGCCGGGCGACAATAGCTATTCGGACAGCCGGTTCAATGGGGCAGTAGAAGCCGCGAAGGCCTTGGGATAGCGGGCTATTTTTCGCTGGCACCGCCACCCTTGAGTCGCGCCAGGGCAGCAAACGGGCCCGGATCAGGTGCCCCCGATGCCGGAGCTTCGAATACCGCCCCGGGTTTGCGGGGGTATGGATCGACGCCCAGGATCAGGAATTCCGTGGCGAGAATGCCGAGATCGACAGTCCCATCGACCAAGACCTCCGGTGGGTCGTCGTCTTCGCTGCGGGGCTCGTCGCTCTTGGCAGGGGCGTCGCCGGTCGCCGGCTTGAACACCACGTCCACGGCCTCGGCGATCTCGCTCTCCATCGGCTCGAGCGTCACCACGCAGGTCTGACCGATCCTCGCGCGCACCTCGCCAGTGATGTGCAAGCCGTCGCGGCCGCGACGCTGCACGTCGAAGGACGCATCGAGCCGCGTCAATGTCCGCAAACCGGTGAAGGCCGCGACCGCGCCGCGCGTCGCCTCGTCCGCATGCAAGTCGACATGCCGTCCCGTGTCGGGAACGTCCTCGACGCGGATCGGCACCACCCACGGCGGCGGTCGCTTCTCGTGCTTGGCGTCAGTCATGTGATACCGCGATGATCCGCTCCGGATCCGGGAAATTCAGCTCGCCCCGCGCCACGGCCTCGCTCGGCAGCGAGGCCAGCGCCTGCGTTGCCTGCAACATATAGTCCGCGAGAAGCCTCGCGCCATCGTGCGGCTCGGCAAGACCGAACACATTACGGGCGAGTGCGCGGGCGCATGCGTCGCGATTGCCTGCGCCGAGCGCCGCCCGATAAGCCGCGCTGCGGCCATAGAGCGCTTCCACGTAGCCCTGGATCTTGCGCGGCACGCTCAGGTCGCCGACGCCCATCTCGCGCAGATTGTGATCGAGGTCGCGGCAGAACGCCTCGACGAGCTCGTGCGCCATTGCCCCCTGCTCCGACCCAAGCCGCTGCATCACCAGAAACACGTGCAGCACGATGAGGTCGAAGCGGCCATCCACGGTATCGGGCACGCCGCAGCGCAGATAGAAACTTGGTAAACGCGCCTGCGCCACGATCGCGCCATAGAGACGCTGGATGGTGCGGATTGAGGGGTTTTGGCGCAGCAGCCCGAAAATCATTGGTCCGAAACCGGCCGTGGCGCGACTTTGGCTTGGCCGCCGGCCACGGACGGCGGATCGCCGCACGTTGAAATCCGTGCAGGCGCGGGGTAGGTCAACACGATTGCCTATGCAAAAACAACCGACTCAAGCGAGTTCTTCAAAGCGTCACGGCAAGCTTGCCGCGGCGCTGGCGCTCGCGCTCGCGTGCGGCCTCGCTAGCGGCTGCAGCAAAAGCTCCTTCACGCAAAGCTATCAGCGCGGCTACGTCGTACCGGAGGGTGCGCTCGAGCAGGTTCCGCTCGGCGCGTCGCAAGATCAGGTGCTCGTCGTGCTCGGCACGCCCTCGACGGTCGCAACGGTGAGTGGCGAGGTGTTCTACTACATCTCCCAACGCACCGAGCAGACGTCGTTCCTGCCGCAAGAGGAAGTGAACCGGCGCGTCATCGCCGTCTACTTCGACAAGAACCGCAAGGTCGAGCGCCTCGCCGACTACGGCATGAAGGACGGCAAGGTGTTCGACTTCATCAGCCGCACGACCACCGCCGGCGGTCAGGAACTCAACGTCATCACCTACATGATGCGCGCGGTGCAGCTGAACCCGTAGTCGCGGCGCGGTCGGAGATCAGAAGCAAAAGCCCCGCAGCGTGCTGCGGGGCTTTGTTGTTTGTTCTTCCGTCGCGCCGCGGAGTTCCCTCGACGACGCGACGAGGCTTGTTCTTCCGTCGCGTCGCGGAGTTCCCTCGACGACGCGACGAGGACTAATGCGCGAGGATCGCAAGCAAGAGCAGCGCAACGATGTTGGTGATCTTGATCATCGGGTTCACGGCGGGGCCCGCCGTGTCCTTGTAGGGATCACCGACGGTGTCGCCGGTCACCGCCGCCTTGTGTGCGTCGGAGCCCTTGCCGCCGTAGTGGCCGTCCTCGATGTACTTCTTGGCATTGTCCCACGCGCCGCCGCCCGAGGTCATCGAGATCGCGACGAACAGGCCGGTGACGATCACGCCGAGCAACATTGCGCCGACGGCCGAGAACGCCGCCGACTTCGCCGCAGCCTTGGCCGCGGCATCGCCGCCGATGCCACCCGCGATGACGAAGATCACGAAGTAGACGACGATCGGCGAGAGCACCGGCAGCAGCGAGGGAACGATCATCTCCTTGATCGCCGCCTTGGTGAGCATGTCCACGGCCCGGCCGTAGTCAGGCTTGTCCTTGCCCTGCATGATGCCGGGCTTCTCGCGGAACTGACGGCGCACTTCCTCGACGATCGCGCCGGCTGCGCGACCGACGGCGGTCATACCCATCGCGCCGAAGAGATACGGCAGCAGGCCGCCGAACAGGAGGCCGACCACGACGTAGGGATTCTTCAGCGAGAAATCGAGCGTGACGCCCTGGAAGTACGGGTGCTGGGCCGCGTTCTTGATGAAGAACTCGAGGTCCTGGTTGTAGCACGCGAACAGCACCAGCGCGCCGAGGCCCGCCGAGCCGATGGCGTAGCCCTTGGTCACCGCTTTGGTGGTGTTGCCGACCGCATCAAGCGCGTCGGTGGACTTGCGCACCTCCTTCGGCAGGCCCGCCATCTCGGCAATGCCGCCGGCATTGTCCGTGACCGGGCCGAAGGCGTCGAGCGCAACCACCATGCCGGCGAGCGCGAGCATCGTCGTGACCGCCACCGCGATGCCGAACAGGCCGGCGAGCGCGTAGGTGATCAGGATGCCGGCGATGATGACGATCGCGGGACCCGCGGTCGATTCCATCGAGATCGCCAAGCCCTGGATGACGTTCGTGCCGTGTCCGGTGACGGACGCCTGCGCGATCGACCTCACCGGACGGAAGTTCGTGCCGGTGTAGTACTCCGTGATCCAGATGATGAGGCCCGTCACCACCAGACCGACGACGCCGCAGATGAACAGCGACATGCCGGTGTAGGGAACGCCCTCAAGCGTGCCGAACCCGATGAGCTGGTTGACGACGATGGCAATGCCGATCAGCGACAGGATCGCCGTGACGATGAGGCCCTTGTAGAGGGCGCCCATGATCGACGGGTTCTCGCCCGACGAGAGCTTCACGAAGAACGTGCCGACGATCGAGGTGATGATGCACACGCCGCCAATCGCGAGCGGCAGGGTCATCATCGGCAGCAGCAGATTCTTCGTACCGGCAAAGAAGATCGCAGCGAGCACCATGGTCGCGACGGTCGTCACCGCATAGGTCTCGAACAGGTCCGCCGCCATGCCGGCGCAGTCGCCGACGTTGTCACCGACGTTATCGGCGATGGTCGCCGGGTTGCGCGGATCGTCTTCCGGGATGCCGGCCTCGACCTTGCCGACGAGGTCGCCGCCGACGTCGGCGCCCTTGGTGAAGATGCCGCCGCCGAGGCGCGCGAAGATCGAGATCAGCGAGGCGCCGAAGCCGAGCGCCACCATCGCGTCGATCACCGTGCGCGAATTGGGCGCCATGTGCTGCGTGCCGACGAGGTAGCCGAAGTAGAGCGTGACGCCGAGAAGCGCGAGACCGGCGACGAGGAGGCCGGTGATCGCGCCAGCCTTGAAGGCGAGCTCCAGGCCGCCGGCGAGCGAGCCGATCGCGGCTTGCGCCGTGCGCACATTGGCGCGCACCGAGATGTTCATGCCGATGAAGCCAGCGACACCCGAGAGCACCGCGCCGATGGCGAAGCCCCCAGCGACCAGCCAGCCGAGGAAATAGCCGACGATCAGGAACAGGACGACGCCGACGATGCCGATGGTCGTGTACTGGCGGCGAAGGTAAGCCTGCGCGCCTTCGCGGACGGCGCCCGCGATTTCCTGCATCCGGGCGCTGCCGGCATCCGCGCCCATCAGCGAGATCGTTGCCCAAATGGCGTAGAGGATGGACAGCGCGCCGCACGCGACGATCAGCCATAGAGCTGTCATGGAAATAACCCTTTTCTGGATTGGGCCGGTCCTCCGGCCAAACGAGTTAGGGCGTCACTCGGATACCAGCCGAAGGCCGTCCGCCGAGTCCCGCCGCTGCCCCAAATCGGCGCGGATATAGCCAAAAATCGGCTGAGTAAGCAACGGCGCAGAAGGTGCGGGTGTGCTGCCGTCCCCAGGCCCGCCGGGGGCATCCGTGACAGGTACGATGACAGGCGCCGCCCCGTCATTGCGAGGAGCGGCATTTGCCGCGACGAAGCAATCCAGGGCTGAGCTTTCGCTTGGGATTGCTTCTGTTTTGGCCGATTGGTCGTCGCCTGGGAGTTTCCCTGCCTGGATTGCTTCGTCGGCGCTTCGCGCCTCCTCGCAATGGCGAGGCATGACAGTTTCCATGACAGGCCGGATGACAGGCAGGCCTGCATCCTCCAGCACACCCGCCATCGTCCCCATGACGTCCTCGCCTTGCTCGGCGTCATCGCGCAGCCTGGCATAGGCCCAGTTGCGCTCCTCCTCGCGGCGGCGCGCCCGGCGCTCGCCCTGGCCCCAGACCGAGGGCTCCTGTGCCTCATCGATATGCTTGGCCAGCTCGCGCAGCGCCATGCGCTTGTCGTAGAGCTTCACCTTGAGCTTCTTCACCCGTGCCTTGCCGTCGAGGTTGGTCTCCCACTCGACCTCGATGTCGCGCACGGCGGTGCCCTTGTCGCGGGCGACCTTGGAGAGGTCGACATGGCCTTCGGTGTCGACGTAGTCGAAGGCATTGGCGAAGGCGATCTTGGCGAGCTCCTTGACGATGCGGGCCTTGTCGATCCCGGCGTCCGCCAGCGCCGTTCTCACCGCATGACGCTCCATCGCGGCATCGCCCTGCTGCAATTCGGCGATCCGCATCTTCACGTCATGCGAGAGAAACAAGCGCGAGGCATTGCCGCTGTCGCGCTTGTAGCCGGCGGCCTCATAGGCATCGCCGACGAGCCCGGCGCAGGGCCCGCGCACATAGGCGCGGCAGAAAGCTTCGTGTTGAGCATTGAGCAAACGGGGCATCGGAAATCCTTGTGCTGCGGACATGAGTCCGCGGTGCGCGCGAGGGCTTTTTTGCCATCGCGTCGCGGAGCTCCCTCGACGACGCGATGGCGGGCTCGCCCGCGCGATTGGGTTGATAGAAAACTTCTCGTCAGATCGCCGGCGCAACCTTCTTCGAGCAGCCCCGGACCCGCGGCGCCTGGCGGCGGATCATGCGGTCGGCTCGCAGCGGCACAATCGCTGAGCGACTTACGGTGACGAGCTAACGCTCATCGCGCGCGAAAGGGAAGCAAATGATTCCGCAGATGTGAACTCTGCGGAAAACCTCGCCGTCATTGCGGGGAGCGCGTTTATGCGACGACGCAATCCAGTCTGAGATTCAACGCGTTGTCGCACCTCAGTCCGGATTGCGTCGTCGGCCTAACGGCCTCCTCGCAATGACGCAGGCGCCGCCGCGCCGCGATCACGCCGCCTTTGGCGTGGGCCGCAACGCGCCCCAGAGCAGCAGCGCCCCGGCGACCAGCACGACCGGGAACACCACGTCGTTCACGCCGGCCCAGTCGAAGTGGTGCAACAGCCAGCCCGACGAGAATGAGCCGATCGCCATCGAGCCGAACACGAGGAAGTCGTTGAACGACTGCACGCGGTTGCGTTCGTTCGGGCGGTGACATTGCGTCACCATCGTGGTCGCGCCGATGAAGCCGAAATTCCAGCCGACGCCGAGCAGCACCAGCGCGATCCAGAAGTGCGCAACAGTGAGCCCGAGGTTGCCCACGATCGCGGCAGCGATCAGCAACGTCAGGCCGGTCGCGACGATGCGCTCGACGCCGAAGCGCGCGATCAGGCTGCCGGTGATGAAGCTCGGCACGAACATGCCGAGCACGTGCCATTGCAGGCCGAGGAACGCCTCGTTGTGGGTGTGGTTGCACATCACCATGGCGAGCGGGGCGGCGGTCATCACCATGTTCATCATCGAGTAGCTGGCGACGCCGCAGGCGACCGCGACGATGAAGCGCGGCTGGCGCGCGATCTCGGCGAGCGGACGGCCCTCGCCGTCCGGCTGCTTGCGCGGCGGCACGGGAATTTTCAGGAACAGCAGCACGCCGGCGCTGATCAAAGCGAGCGCCGCTTGGGCAATGAACGTGGCGGCGAAGAGATACGGCGCCCACAAGTCCTTGCTGAAGATCACCACCTGCGGGCCGACCACGCCCGAGACGATACCGCCGATCATCACCCAGGAGATCGCCTTCGGCTTGAAGGCTTCGCTCGCGGTGTCGGCGGCAGCGAAGCGATAGGCGAGATGCGCGGAGGCGTAGAAGCCGCTGAGCAGCGTGCCGAAGCAGAAGATGACGAACGAGTTCTCCATGACCGCGTCATAGCCGACGAGGCCGGTGGCAACGCCGCAGACCGTGCCGATCTGGAATGCTGTGCGGCGGCCGAAGCGGCGCGCGAGCCAGCCGAACGGCAGCGCGCCGACCCAGAGGCCGAGCACATAGATGCTGATCGGCAGGGTCGCGAGACTTTTGTCGGGCGCGAGCATCGCGCCCATGATGCCGCCGGTTGCCAGCACCACCGTGTTGTTGCCGCCGGCGAGCGCCTGGCAAACCGCGAGGACGATAGCGTTCTTGCGCGCCACCCGGTCGTCGGGCTGAGTGAGCACAGATGGCGAAATGGCGTCCATGAAAAGGCTGAAAATTGGTCTGCGTGTACTGTCCGACAAATATATCCTGCAGATGCCCAACTGCCTACACAGTCGGGACAGCGCTACACAAAAGATCAGTTGGAAATAATACTCACCACAGTCCGGCGGCGGCTCAAAAGAAACAATTTGTCGTCGTGCTCGAACACTGCAGTGGCCAATTCACTGCTGAGACCCAAGCTCCGAATTTTGCTTTGAGTCACCGCGGGTATCTCCTTCGCCCGCACCGTTTCCGGGACTTTTTCACCAACATCCGGGTTCTTGGCCAACCCCGAAGCTCTGACTTGGTCCGCCAGTCGCCCGAGTTCTCTGCGAAGCTGACGAAGCTCCGCAGACGCTTGGAGATTGTCTTGATTCAACTCGGCGCGGATACCTCCCGTCACTTCCGGCTGTACCTGTCGCGATACGATTGGCGTCGTTTCATGCGGTTGCGGTTGAACGTTAAAGGGCATCCAGTCTCCCGGCTCATAGGCACGTGTCGGCGTGCCCGTATGCCGAGGCGCGTCTGTGTTAATCACCGGATGAAGGCTGGGCCCAGAGTCTTTCTTCTCTGAAAAAATCGGATGACCAAGAAGGGCACTGCCCATTGCAATTCCGGCCCCCAAGACAGCCGCAAAAGCATACAGCTTTGCATCGAACTGAGCTTGCTCGCGAAACGTTCCGTAGATCGATGAGCGCATCATGCGCGGCCCCAAATCAAGTAGCTAATAATCTTCCAACTTGATATCGCGAGCCACGCGATGAAAACTGCCAGTTTGGCGCCAAGCCAAACTGTATGGAAATGTACGCCGTAGATTGCGGGATCGGTCTCTGACGGCCACGCTGCGTCCATAAGGATCTGGCCGCCCCACATAAGAAATCCAAATACCAGAGCGACCAACGCGTCTGCGAGCAGGCGGAGAATAAAATGAAATGCATCCACGAACGGATTGTCGTCGTCGGGTGGGGACATCTGGGAAAAACGCAGAGAGGAGAGGAGCGGTAAAGTTGCACATTGGCAAACCCTCTACGTCCAGTCGAGTCGCAGTGTGGATTAAATCCCTTACGAAAAATTTATCAACTCCCGTGTGCGTCCCGCAGGACAATCCACTGAGCTTGCGATTCGGGCCTAACTACAGCCAGTTCTTACACTTTTGATGACAAACCAACTCCAATCCTCCGTTGCTGTTCCGCGCAAAGGATGACGTGGATATGTCGGCCCTTGTTAGAAATTCCAGCGGCTTGGATGGCGCAATTCGATCTTGCGTGCGTCGGCGATGCTGTTGATGCCGCACTGGCGCAGCGTGTCGCGAATCTCTTCCTTGAACAGGTCGATGACGTAGGCCGGACCGTCGCCGCCGAGCGCGCCGAGGCCATAGAGGAACACCTTGCCCGCGAAGGCGGCCTTGGCGCCGAGCGCCAGCGCGCGCGTCACATCGAGGCCCGTGCGCACGCCGGAGTCGAGCAGCACCGTGGCGCGCGAGCCGACTGCCGCGACGACCGCCGGCAGACAGTCGATCGGCGCGGCCAGGCCTTCCACCTGGCGACCGCCGTGGTTCGACACGAGTACGCCGTCGCAGCCGAGCGCGACGGCTTTTTCCGCATCCTGTGGATGCTGGATTCCCTTGGCGATGAGCGGGCCTTTCCACACGTCGCGATAGCGCGCGACTTCTTCCCACGAGAATGCGCCGCCGCCGACATGATCCTTGCTGTTGTAGGCCGCGAGCTTCTGGGGCGTCGGCGCGCCGTCGACGTAGGGCCGGTAATTGGCGAAACGCTCGAGCCCGTGCTCGAAGTACGCCATCATCCACGCCGGATGCGTGAGCACATCCCAGATGATATGCGGCTGCATCTGGAACGGCAGCACCAGCCCCTGACGTATCTCGCGCGGACGCTTGGTGCGCAGCGGCACGTCCATGGTGATCATCAGCGCTTGCGCGCCAGCAGACTGCGCGCGCCGCACGAGATCGATGCCGTCGGCGTGGTCGCGCTGCGGCATGCGATAGAGCTGGAACCACAGCATGTCCTCGGCGAGCTCGGCGAGCTGTTCGATCGTCGAGCTCGCGACCGTCCCCGCCGTGTAGGGCACGCGCGCCTTCTTCGCGGCCATCGCCATGTATTTTTCCGCGCCCGGCCAGACGACCCCGGGCATGCCCATCGGCGCAATGCCGATCGGCGCCGCATAGCGGCGGCCGAACAGATCAACCTCCATGTCGCAGACGCCCTTGTCGATGCCGTAGCGCGGCATCAGCTCGATCTCGTCGAGCGCATTGCGATTGCGCAGGATGCCGCCGTCGATGCCGGCGCCGCCATCGGTCGCCTCGAAGCCGAACTTCGGGATGCGGTGGCTCGCCGCCTCACGCAGATAAAACCAGGTCGGGTAGTGGCGCCGGCGCTTCGCCTGGCGAGCCGTTCCAGGCGTCGCGCGGCTCATCGGGATGCTCGACAGCGTCGGCTCGGGCGGCACGATCTTGGTGCGGTCATCCATGGGCGTCTCCTTGGCGACCAAGCCTATCAGAAGTGGCTGAACGACCGCTGCGTGAATTTCAGCGGCTCGTTATGCAGGAGAAATTGCGGAGCCCCCTCACCTGCCACGATGCTCCCGATCTCGGCGAGCGCGACGCCGGCCCTGGACGCCGCGCTGCGCATGGCGTCGAGCTTCGCCGGCGGTATCGTCGCAATGATCTCGTAGTCGTCGCCGCCGGTGAGGATCGGCGCCATCAGCCCGCGCTCGACCGACAGTGCCGTGCGCGCGGCGGGCGACAGCGGCACACGCGCCGCGTCGATCTCAGCCGACACCCGAGACGCGCGACAGAGCTTGCTCAGGTCGCCGACGAGCCCGTCCGACACGTCCATCGCCGCCGAGGCGTGCGCCCGCACGGCCTCCGCCAGCGCGTTGCGCGGCTCTGGGACAAGATAACGCTGCGCAAGATGCGCGCGTTCTTCCGCGCTCAGTCGCCAGCGGGTCGCGGCCTCCGCGTCCTTGCGCAGATGCAGCCCGAGCGCGGCATCGCCGATCGTGCCCGTGACCACGACGCGGTCGCCGACCTGCGCCGTGCTGCGCTTGACCATCGTGCCGTGCGGCAGCGTGCCGATCACGGCAACGGAAACCATCACGGCGTCGGGCGAGCGCACCGTGTCGCCGCCCAGCAGCGGACACGCGAAACGCGTCACGTCGTCGCCAAGGCCGGCCGCAAATGCCGCGAGCCACGCCTCGTCCACCGCCTTCGGCAAGCCGATCGAGAGCAGGAACCCGAGCGGCCCCGCGCCTTTCGCAGCGATGTCGGACAGGTTCACGCGCAGCGCCTTCCGCGCCACGGCGCCCGGCGGATCGTCGGGGAAGAAATGAATGCCGCCGATGATCGCGTCGGTCTTGAGCACGAGGTCGTAGCCGGGTGGCGGCGTGAGCGCGGCGGCGTCGTCAACGAGCCCGAACGCGGCCGGATGCGTCGCAAGCGGCTTGAAATAGCGCGCGATCAGGCGGTCTTCGCCGGACTCGTCGGTGTCATGCGGCATGACAGCATCTTACCCGCTCGGCGGCGGCACGTCGCGTGGCTCAGCCGGCCCCGAGCTTTCCAGCACAGTGGGATCCGAAGCTTGGAATTCACGTGACTTGAAGTCGCGGC
>JADMIO011101881.1_pt1 | contig 87968 bp, 88 predicted proteins | sample 8958161 | NCBI WGS metagenome assembly JADMIO01 (sample SAMN16585339, study PRJNA669376) | soil metagenome | isolation source: Crop rotation soil | place: USA: Cullars Rotation, Alabama | collected 2011 | reverse complement strand
GCGACAACTTGTCCACGTGGAATTCTAAGCTTAGGATCCCAATGTGCTGGAAAGTCGTGTTGAGGCCGTCGACCCCACCGGCGAGCTGCACGACGACCAGCGTCTTGCCGCGCGCGCTGCCTTCGTTATTGGCGGCCGCGACGCCACGGGCGAACACCCCGGGCACGGAGGCGCCCAGCGAAACCAGGGCGGTGTTGTCGTTGAGCAGGGCGCTGGGAGAAATCATGGCGACCTCTTTTAGCTCAGATGGAATTGCGGCGAAGCGAGGACCAGGTACACCAGCCCGCGCAGCTGGTCGGCTGACAGCTGCACGTCCGGCCCGCCGGCGTAGTCGAGCAAAACCTGTCGCGTCTCCGGCGAAATGTTGTCATCGAGGGCTAGCGGCAGGAAGTGCGCCAGCGCCTGCGACGCCGTACCGGTGTCGAAGCCGGTCGTCGCCGACGCCGAAGCGGCGGGCGGCGCGTTGGGACGCTGGCGCGGCGTGTTCTGAGGCGAACCGCCCGTAAGCGCGTTGACGAAGTTGAGGCGCGCAAACATAGTCGACGCGTTGAGCCACGTGCCATTGCCGGGCCAGCCTGCGACGTTCGGCGGCTCCAACAGCGTCTGCCCCATGAGGCCGACGGCGCCGCCGAGCCTTGCCTGCCCGCCCGCGGCGTTGGTTAGCTCGTTGACTCGTTGCTGGCCGTTCACCGCCTTGATCGCGCCGACGCTGAACTCGACCGGGCTCTTGACGATGGCGCGGTAGGCTTTAGGCGAGTAGAACACGTCGGACTTGAACATCGCCTCCACCACGCTGCGTATCGACTTGTTGTTGGCGTTGTACGCGTCGGTGAAGGGCTTGAGGTCGGCGTCCGATGGGTTGGGGTAAACGAAGAAGCTAAACAGGCGCCCGACGATGTACTTCGCCGAGGCCGGCTGGTCGACGATGATGTCGACGATTTCGTCCGGTCCAAAGTTGCCGGTCTTGCCGAAAAACGTCTTCATACCGAGGTCGGCGCGCTGGGGCCGGTATACGGGGTCCTTGAGGTCGAACTGGCCGGGGTTAGGGCCACGCTCGCGCGGTATTTGCCAGCCCGTGAAGGCGCGCGCCGCCTCGCGGACGTCCTTTTCGCTGAAGTTGCCCACGCCCAGCGCGAACAGCTCCATGAGCTCGCGGGCGTAATTTTCGTTTGGTGCTGTGCGCGTGCTGTTGTCGAGGTTGAGGTAAACCATCATTGCCGGGTCTTTAGACACGCCTTTGAGGATGACCGGGAAGCTGTCGAGCGCGTGCTGGCGGTAGAAGTCAATCTGCGTAAGCATTGCGCCCTGGTCGCGCACGACGCTGATCTGGCTGGTCAGCAGGCCGTGCCAGAACAGCGTCATCTTCTCTTGCAGCGGGCGCTTGGTGGTCGCCATGCGGGCAAGCCACGCGGTGGTGGGCAGATAGCGCGGCTGGCCGTTGGGTTGCGGCGTGTTGGCGGCGGCCTCAGCCTTCTCAGCCTCGGAGTCGTCGACGGCGTTGTAGGCCAGAAGCTCTTCGATCGTCGTCTTGAGGCCGATCTGCTGGTAGTGGTCGTATTCGTCCTTCGTCACGCCAAAGCCGGCGCGGCGCAACAGGTGGTTAATCTTGACGCTCTCTTTATTAATCGCCGAGGTGTCGGAGCGCACGGCCTCGAGCTGCGGGCCGTCGTCGCCAAAGAGATGGAGGCGGTCGCCCATCGCCGCGTAGGCGCCTGCGACACCGGCCGCCGCAACGCCGCCGGCCAGCACGGCGCGCCGCGAGGCACGCGTTCGCAGCAGCGACGACGAGGCGCCGTTTGGGGGCGTGGGAGTTGCTTGGGTAGTGGTGACTTCGTCGTCTGGCGCCATGTATACACCTCGGGCGGCGCGTTAGGCAGCGTCGTATGCGTCTATTACATCGAAAAGGATATGCCTGGGGTTACGGGTTCACAAGGAAAATAGCGGCGAACGTTAGACGACGCGGGGCAGCGGCCACTTCATTTCGCAGCTCAGGCACTTGGCCTGGATCAAGCTGCCGTCAGACCAGTACGAGATCGTGAAAGACTCTTTGCAGCGCGGGCATTCCTGATCGCCGACGCGGACCTCGCGCTTTGGTTCTGGTTGAGAGGCGGGTTGCGGCGAGGTCATCGAGGCTGCTCCTGATACGTTGCGGGGGGCACTTCCAGGGCGTAACCAGGAAGGCTGTCTCAGTATAGCTAGCCCGGTGTGAAACCGTCGTGAGTATTTGATTGAGGGCTGGCGCCTGCGGACGGCGCGCGGTCAGTGTACGAGGTCGTACCCGGTGCGCGGCCCGTCCGGCCGGCACCAGCCCGACGGAGCCTAATTAGGCGGCGCGAGTCGTTTCGAGCGCCTCGCGGTCAATCTTGGCGCCGATAGTGATGAAGGCGCCGGCGAGCATGCGGCGGATGCCATAGGCCTCGCCGTCCTCGTCATAGCCAGCCTTTTCCATCTGGCGAGCGGTGAGCTCAGCCACGGCGATCTCCTCAGTCACCGTGTCGGCCCTGTTTTCTAAGTCGTACCAGTTAAGCATTGCGATTCCCTCCTTGGGACCTGTGTGGACATATCGGGATCGTCCACACATAGAGTATACCTATCTTTGCTACATCCTGCATTCGAATGTGTAAATACTAGGTTAAGAGGCCGTCAATAGCTTGCAGGGCAAATTATTGATTAGAGCGTCTCTTCACAAATAGTATCGACCGCTATGACCTTAACGTGCAGGGCAGCGTTAGTCTCTCAGGGCAAGCCCTGATATCAGAGCGTCGCGTGGCACTGCTGAGACAAGCGGGTTTTGTGGATCCGAATCCCAGCGCGACGGATTGGCGATGATGTATCGCCGAGCGTGCTGCAATTCAACTTCGCTAAGGATTGTGCGGTCGTGGAAGTTGCGTTGCCACACTGGACGAGCTGGACCGTCTGGGAGAGACGTTAGCGCTCGAGCACTCGTCGTTTTGAAGGCACCGATGAGACTCCCTAACGTCTTCATCGGCTGGACCGCCGGCGGGGCGGTTCCCGAACCGCCCCTACGCTCGTACGACAAGGTGAGCAAGCCGTGCAAGTGGTTCGGCATCACGACAAACTCGTCCAACTGAACCTGGGTATATCGTTCCGCCAGCCATCGCCACGATGCTTCGACGATTCGCTTGCAACTTCGCGCTGGAAGGAGAGTTGGCGCCCGTCGGCAACGAGGGTCACGTAGTACGTAGCGGCGCTCGAGTAGTCGAAGCCTGACAGACGGAGGCTGTTTCGACGTTCCTTGTCGAGTCTCCCGGTTGGCATTTCATTTTGTCCGTTCGAGCGTAGGAGCGGTTCGGGAACCGCCCGAGCGACGGTCCGGCGGTGACTGACGATATGTCAGCTAGCTGAGACGGCCTCAACCTCTTTCGAGGCCTTCTTCCCGGCGGGCGCCTTCTTTGTGTCGGCCGGGGACTTCTTCGCCGGGCGCTTCGTCTTGCCGTTGCTGCCGGCGTTGTTCAGCGTCGCGATGCCGCGGCGATCGAGCGCTTCGCGGATGAAGCGGCCCGTGGCGCTGTCTTCGCTGCGGGCAACCTCCTCCGGCGTGCCTTCCGCCACCAGCATGCCGCCGCGGTAACCACCCAGCGGGCCGAGGTCGATGATATGGTCGGCGTTGAGCATGACGTCGATGTGGTGCTCGATGACCACGACGGTATTGCCCGCCGATGCCAGTCGCTGCAGCACGGTGAGCAGGTTGCGCACGTCTTCGAAGCTCAGGCCGGTCGTCGGCTCGTCCAGGATGTACAGCGTGCGGCCGGTGGCGCGACGCGAGAGCTCGGTGGACAGCTTGATGCGCTGGGCTTCACCGCCGGAGACGGTCGTGGCGGGCTGGCCCAGCGTCATGTAACCCAGGCCGACGTCCTGCAGCGTCTTGAGCTTGGTGCGGGCCTTGGGGAAGGCGTCGAAGAACTCGACCGCCTCGTCCACAGTCATCGCCAGCACTTCGGCGATGTTCTTGCCCTTGTAGAGGATTTCCAGCGCCTCGCGGTTGTAGCGGCTGCCGCGGCAGACCTCGCAAGGCACGGTGACGTCGGGCAGGAACTGCATCTCGATTTCGATGTAGCCCTCGCCCTGGCAAGCTTCGCAGCGACCCCCCTTGACGTTGAAGCTGAAACGACCCGGTTGGTAACCACGCAGCCTCGCTTCAGGCACCGAGGCGAAGAGCTCGCGGATGTAGGTGAACAGCCCGGTGTACGTCGCCGGGTTCGAGCGCGGTGTGCGGCCGATCGGCGACTGGTCGACGTTGATCACCTTGTCGAGATGTTCGAGTCCTTGCAGCGAGTCGTGCTCGCCAGCGCGCTCGCGGGCCCTATAGAGCACCTGCGCCGCTTTCTTGTAGAGGATCTCGGTGATCAGCGTCGACTTGCCGGAGCCCGAGACGCCGGTGATGCAGACTAGCTTGCCCAGCGGCACGTCGACGTTGACGTTCTTGAGGTTGTGCTCGCGCGCGCCGCGGATCTTGATGAAGTCACCGTTGCCGGGACGGCGCAGGCTGGGCATGGGAATCTCGCGCGTGTGCGCCAGGTATTGCCCGGTAAGCGAGTTCGGGTCTGCCATGACCTCGTCCGGCGTGCCCTGGGAGACGACCCAACCGCCGTTAGCGCCGGCGCCAGGGCCCATGTCGATGAGGTAGTCGGCGGCGCGCATCATCGACTCGTCGTGCTCGACAATGAGCACGGTGTTGCCGATGTCGCGCAGGTGCGCCAGGGTGCGAATGAGACGGGCGTCGTCAGCCGGGTGCAGGCCGATCGTCGGCTCGTCGCAGACGTAGAGCACGCCCATTAGGCCGGAGCCGATCTGCGTCGCCAGCCGAATGCGCTGCGCCTCGCCGCCGGACAGCGTCGCGGTGCCGCGGTCCAGGGTCAGGTAGTCGAGGCCAACTTCGACCAGGAAGTCGAGCCGGGCGCGAATCTCCTTGAGGATCTGATAGGCGATCATCTGCTCGCGAGCGTTCAACGGCGTTTCGGGCGATGCGAGCTCTGCGAACCAGCTCTGCGCTTCGATGATGCTCATCGCCGTGGTCTCGATAACGCTGCGGCCGCCGACCTTCACGGAGCGCGATTCGGGCTTGAGGCGTGCGCCGCCGCACGTGGCGCAAGGGATCGTCGCCATATAGCGCTCGAACTCGTTGCGCATGTAGTCGGACTCGGTCTCTTTGTGTCGGCGCTGCAGGTTGGGTACCACGCCCTCGAACTTGGTGTCCCAATTGTGGTGTCCGTGGTGGCCACGCACACTTAGCGAGATCGGCTCAGGGTCGCCGTAAAGGATGACGTTGACCTGCTTGTCGCTGAGCTCGCTCACTGGCGTCTTCATGTCGAAGCCATGCTTGCGCGCGATGCCCTCCAGCAGGCGTCCGTACCAGTTCGAGGTCATAACAGTGCGCGTCCAGGGCACGATGGCGCCTTCGGCCAGCGAGAGCGCCTTGTTAGGTATAACCAGCTCCGGGTCGATCTCGAGCTTCACGCCCAGGCCGGTGCAGTCCGGGCAGGCGCCGTGCGGGCTGTTAAAGCTGAAGTTTCGCGGCGCCAGCTCACCGAACGACAGACCGCAGTTAGCGCAGGCCAGGTGCTCCGAGTACAGGCGCTCTTCGTCCTCGCCGTCGCGGTCGCCGACCGTGACCTTGATCACGCCGGAGCCCAGCTTCAGAGCCGTTTCGACCGAATCGGCCAAACGGCTGGTCGATGTAGCCGTGCCTTCGTCCTCCGGGTCACGCTCAGCGTTGGGGTCTTCGGTGACGAGGCGGTCGACGACGACCTCGATCGTGTGCACCTTGTAGCGGTCCATCGCGATCTTGTCTTCGAGGTCGTGCACGACGCCGTCGATGCGTACACGGACGAAGCCGGCGCGCCGGGCGTCCTCCAGCACACCGAGGTGCTCGCCCTTACGGTCGGAAATCACCGGCGCCAGAATCATCAGACGCTTGCCGGGCGGCACGGAGAGGATTGAGTCGACGATCTGCTGCACGGTCTGCTGCTCGATGGGACGCCCGCAGTTGGGGCAGTGCGGCCGCCCGGCGCGGGCGAAGAGCAATCGCAAGTAGTCGTAGATTTCGGTGACGGTCCCTACGGTCGAACGCGGGTTACGCGACGCGCCCTTCTGGTCGATCGAAATTGCCGGCGAGAGGCCTTCGATGTAATCGACGTCCGGCTTTTCCATCTGACCCAGGAACTGCCGGGCGTAGGCCGACAGCGATTCGACATAACGGCGCTGACCTTCGGCGTAAATCGTGTCGAAGGCGAGCGACGACTTGCCGGAACCGGAGAGGCCGGTGATCACGACAAGCTGGTCGCGTGGGATGACGACGTCGATGTTTTTGAGGTTATGTTCGCGTGCGCCACGCACAATGATTTCGTTCAGAGGCAAAGCGGGACCTACCAGGGGTGGTACAAGACGGGCTAGGGCTATATTCTACGCCTCGTCGGGTAGGCGAACAAGGGTGCTAAACGGTGGTGCATGACGAATCTTAATCAGACGGCTCGCCCAACTGTCGCCATCGTTGGCGGCGGTATCGGCGGCCTGTACGCCGCGTACTTGCTGGGGCGCAACGGGTTTCGCGTGACGCTGTACGAGCAGGACGAACGGTTGGGCGGGCGCATCGAGACGGTGAAGATGCCGCCGGACGAGGCCTTCCTGGCGGAGTTCGGGCCGATGCGTTTCGAGCCTGGGCTGCAGCTCATGCTGGTCAACCTTGTGAAGCACCTCGGCTTGAAGTTCGAGGACTTCGCCCCGACCACGGCGCCGATTTCTCCAATCGATTACGAAGAGGAGGACGTCGAGGACTTCGAGAACACGGCGCATCTGCTGATGTGGGCCGTCCTGCGCATGTTCTACGACGCGCAGCTCGACACCTCGAAGTACACGACCGGTCCGGAGCAGCTCGCGGCGCTGCGGGCGATCCTCGATAGCCACCTTACCGGCGTCGACTACGAGGCCGACCAGGCTTACCTCGATTCGTTGCGACAGACAGCACGTCTGCGGGGGCGTCCCAACACGCCGTTGCTGCGCGACCTCGGGCTGTGGAACGCGCTGGCGGAGATCGTCAGCCCCGGCGCCCTTACGCGCATCAAGGACGGCGGCACGTTCTACCACTTCATCCAGCACAACCCCAGCGCCGTCGAATGGGGCATCTTCTGGCTGCGGCAGGCCTCAGATCACGGCGACGAAATCGAGACGATCGCCGGCGGCGTCGGCGGGTTAGTTGAGGCGTTAGAGGCGCGGACCAAAGCCGTCTGCGGCGACCGCGTCAACATCGTCTGCAACGCTCTGGTCATAGGGCTGATGAACGGGGAGGAAGGTCAAGTCGATCTGATGGTGCGGCAGCCCACGGGAACGACGATAGAGCACGCCGATCACGTCATCCTGGCAATTCCGCAGGCATCGCTGCAAGAAATGTCCCTTTCCTTCGATCTGCCAAATCGCGAGTTGTTTGACGCGGTCATGCCGCTGCCGCTGCTCAAGTGCTTCCTTGTGACGGACAAGCCCTGGTGGAAGCCGCACACGCGGGCTCAGTCGCACGCATGGCTGGCCCCGACGCGTGAGCTGCACTACTTCACCTATCCGGAGGATCCAGGTTGCCCCGGCGCTGAGGCATGCACGTGCAACGCCACAATGGGCATGGTGATGTTGTACACGGATGTGCCGTCAATCGAGTTCTGGAAGGGCTACATCCCGGCTGGTGATCAAACCAAGGCGCTGATTTACGACGCGACGCATCCCGAGCCGGGCGAATTGCTAAAGCGCGCGTTGGTGCGTCATCTGCTGGTCGAGGCTAACCCCAACATCCGCGCCAAGATCGACATGTCGCCACGCTTCGTCATGCGTGTGCTCAAGGAAGAGAACGAGGCGCTGCACGCGCTGGCGACCAACCGCGGCGACCAGAAGCTCTCGCTGACGCTATACGAGTACGCCAGCTCCGAGAACCGCACGCAGAAGGAGCTCGACGAGCTAGGAGCGGTGCTCACGGCCTGCTTCAAGACGGACGAAGACTGGGTTGCCGCCCTGCGCAACAGCGACGCGCCGTTGCCGGATGAAGAGCTGGTCGAGCTCGAGCTGCCGCACGTGCTCTCGTACGGCGTCCGCGACTGGTCTCGCAAGCCTTACGTCGGCGCGGCCCACGTGTGGCGCCCCGGTGCGGACCCGGTCAGCATCTCGAAACAGTTGCGTGCTTTCGCACTAGAAGGAAGCACGAAGAACAACGTCCACGTCTGCGGTGAGGCGTATTCGGACTTCCAGGGGTTCATCGAGGGAGCTCTGCGCTCGGCCCGCCAGGTGTGCGATGAGATAGCGCCCGGCCTCGACTGGACGCTGGAGGTCCCTGCACCATGACTACTGTCCTGCTTGCCCTGGGTGACAAGACGCTGCGGCGGGTCTGCAAAAGCGAGCTGCTCGCCAGCCGGCACGCGACGCTGGTGCTCGACCGGCCCCTCGCCGCGCTGAGCCTGGCCTCGTCGGTGAAATGGGACGTGCTGGTGGTGGACGGTACCTCGTTTGGCCGCGACGCTTTACGCACCGCCGGCGGCTCCGGACGAGTGATCGGTATCGGCGCCTGGGATGCCGGCGTGCAAGAAACGCTTCCCTTACCCCTGCAACCCGGTGGCCTCAGCGGACTGATTGACCGCCGGGCGGAGCCTCGCGAGAGCCTGATATTCGAGCCCGGTCAGCGCCTGGCGCGGTTTGGCAGCAAGGAAGAACGCCTCACCCGTATCGAGTACCGCCTCCTCGAAACGCTCTACTCGCACAGCCCGGAGGACGTGGCACTGAACGACCTGCTGCAGGAGGTCTGGGGTACAGCGGCAGGGATGAAGACGGCCGAGCTGGTGCGCACGCACGTCCGCAACCTGCGCCAGAAGCTCGTGCGGCTCGGTCTACCCAACGCCATCACGTCACATCGCGGCCTTGGTTACTCGCTGGAGGCTTAGGCCAGCTACTCCTCAAATACGACCACACCTTGACCTTTGTGCGAGTCAACGTAGAATTGCATCCGCCGGCATAGCATGGGCGTATACATGTACAAACGCTGGCAATAGATGATCCGTGGCTAACGGCGCCGCGGGAAGGGAAAGGGCAACGTGCAGCACACCGGATTCTGGGCCCAGGGCCTCTCGCAGCGTCTCAGCCGAAGACGCGCCATCGCCGGTACTGGCGGCGCGGCGCTGGGAGCGGCGTTCCTCGCGGCTTGCGGTGGTGGCGGCAGCAGCTCCGGCAGCGCCGGCACGAAGGAGGAGAAGAACGTCTCCAGCCTCGTAACGCAGCAGAAGGACACGACCAAGGAAGCCAAGAAGGGCGGCACGCTCAAATTCTCGCTGCCGGCCGATATCCCAAACTTCGATGGCCACATCCTCAGCTTCACCGACGCACAGCAGGTCCTGCTTAACTTCAACCGTCTTACGCGTATCAAGCCAGGCGTGCTCGAGCTCAGCGACGGCACCGTAACGGGCGACGCGATTGAGTCGTGGGAATTCTCTCCCGACAAGCTCACTCTTACGATGAAGGTACGCCAGAACCTTGGCATGCCGAATATCCCCCCGGTCAACGGTCGCAACCTGGACGCGACGGACATCGCCTACAGCTGGGAGCGCTGGAAGAAGACCGGCACCAACCGCTCCGAGCTGGTCAACGAGGTCAACACCAACGCGCCCGTGCTGTCTTTGACCGCGACGGACGCGCGCACCGTGGTGGTGAAGCTCAAGGCGCCGGTGGCATCGATCATGTCGAGCTTCGGCAACCAGGCTAGCGGCTGGCTGTTCGTCTACCCCAAAGAGGCCGAGAGCGGCTTCGACATGCGGCGCACGCCGATAGGCGGTGGTGTGTACTACATCTCCGACTACACGCCGTCGTCGCGCTTCGTCTACTCGCGAAACCCGAACTACTTCGACAAGAACACGGCGTTCGCCGACAAGATCGAGATCCCGATTGTCTCCGAATACGCCGCGGCTTCAGCTCAGCTGCGTGCCGGCAACCTGTACTGGTACACGCTGCTGGCGGACGACATCCTGCCGACCAAGCGCGACGTGCCCGAGCTCAACATGTACCAATCCGACCCCACGGCCCTGGGCGTAACGGCGTTCTTCGGCTTCCAGCCCGGAGACAAGACGCCGTTCCGTGACGTCCGCATGCGCCAGGCCTGGTCGATGGCGATGGACCGAGACCTGTTCCTCGACACGTTCGGCAACGCCGAGAAGTTCAAATCCGGCGGCGTGCCGATTGAGACCTACTGGCACGCGGCACTGCCCAAGACGGCGTTCAAGGGCTGGCCCCTCGACCCCAAGAGCAAGGACTTCGGCCCCAATAGCCAGTACTTCCAGCACAACATCGCCGAGGCCAAGAAGCTGATGTCGGCGGCGGGCTACTCCAGCAGCACCGCCATCGAGTCGCATCAGATCGGCGGCCCGGACTACGGCGCCCTGTACCCGAAGTACATCGAGGTCATGGACGGCATGGCTCGCGACGCCGGCTTCAACTTCGAGAAAAAGCTCGAGGGTTACACGACGAACTGGATGCCCGAGTACCGCGACGGCAAGGGCTACTTCAACGGCATGGCCTTCCGGCTCACGCCGTACCCGTCGGACCCCGGCGACGCCATGTTCAGCGCCTACAACAAGGGCGGCGGCATCTACTATGGCTTTGACGCCGACGGCAAGGGCACGCCGAAGGGCTCGCCGTTCACGGGCGACCCGGTCTGCGAGGACCTCACCAACAAGATGCGCACCGAGTTCGACGACAACAAGCGCAAGGGCTACGCACAGGACCTGCAGCGCCATCTCGGCAAGCAGCAGTACCAGCTCGACGCGTTGGGCTCGGCGACCGGCTTCCAGCTCGCCTGGCCGGCGGTACGCAACTGGCTGACCTACCACACACCGGACTGGGGCCAGTACTGGCCGACGTTCTGGGTGGACGAGACGCTGCCTCCGTTCAAAAAGAGCTAACGCAGCGTCATTTAGACGAGAAGAGGCGGTTCGAAAGAGCCGCCTCTTCTCTTTTTTACCGACAACCAACCGTTTGTCGTTGCGAGCCATCGCCGAACTACAAAGCGTCTCTCCGATAAGTTCCTGACGCCGTAGAGGCGAGGTGCGGCAATCCCAGAGAGCCTCGGACGGAACGTCGTACGTGACCGGGAAGGGACCTCAAGAAACGTGTGGGTTTAGAAGGACCCTGCAGGTTGGAAGCCGCAGCTTTGTTTTTATAGGATCGTCGTTGCGGCGCGTCGCTACAATCGCAGCGTGACGATCGAATACATGCTCAACCCGACGTTCGACAACGAGACGCTGAATGCGCTGTACGCCGTCTCGTGGCCTAACCACACTTCATTCAACTTCGAGCCGGTGTTTTCGCGCGCGGTCGACTACATCCTGGCGTATGACGATGCGACGCTGGTTGGTTCGGTGTACGTGGCGTGGGATGGGGCGCAGCACGCGTTTCTGCTCGAGCCGACGGTGCATCCCGAATGGCGACATCGCGGGATCGGCGGGGAGCTCGTGCGCAGGGCGGCGGACGCGGCGCGGGATGCCGGCTGCGATGTCCTGCACGTCGACTACGAAGCGCGGCTGACGCCGTTCTACGAGGCGTGCGGCTTCGCGCCGACGGCGGCGGGTCTGATCAGGCTACGAGCTTAGGCGCTGGGGGCCGCGGGAGCGGCGGCCGTCGCGGCTGCGGCGCGGGCGCCACCGGTGGCGGCGGGCGCGGCCTTTTCGGCCTTCTTGCGGTCTGCGAGCTTCTTGGCAGTCTTGCGGTGCTTTTCCCAGGCGACGCGCTTGCGTTTGTTCATCTGTACCTCGTCTTGTTCTCGGGACAGCTTAGTCGGCAGGCATAAGCACGGTCAAACGAGAGGCTGACGTGTCCCCAGCGTCGTGCTTAAGCTGCTGCGTATCGTATCCACTGCCCGTGCGCCATGCACTCCGCCAGCGTCTCGCGCTGGTGCTCGCCGTTGCGCCACGTCGTTAGCTCGATCGACGTTGCCTGCATTAGCCCCGCCATCGATACGACGTAGACAGGACGCGCGTGCGAGGCGTCGGCCAGCGCTGCGTAGAAGCGGCGGCGCGCCCCGGGTGATAGCTGGTGCAGGACGAAGCTGTAGTAAACGACCAGCGCGTGGTCCGCTGGCGCTTCGGCCAGGAGCGACGGCAGCAGCTCGACGCCATCGCCCTTGACCAGACGCTGCGGGTGCTCTCGCATCAGATTTGCGGCGGCGACCAGGGTGGCTTCGCGCTCGCGGTGCTCGGGCCAGACTAGCGCCCGTAACCAGAGCAACGAATCGGCGTCCGTCACGTCGATCGGGTTGAGGTCGACGCCCACGCGCCATCCCGCCACCGGCGCGCCGCCCCGCAATGGCGGCATCGCATCGCCACGTAGCTCGCATCGCAGCTGCACCAGCGATGCCGTGTCGCCCCAGGCTAGTCGCCCTGGGCCGTAGTCGTAGCCAAAGCGGTCGAACAGCAGGTTGAGCCCGGCGCTGCAGCCGAAGTCGATCAACGCCAACGGCCGGCCGTCTTCGCGCCGCGACGCTTCGGCGTAGCCCGGCAGCAGGCAGGCGCTGCGCCCGACCTCGTTCGTCTGTACCAGGCGAGACGTGACGAGTGCGCGGATGGCGCCGGCGTGGCTTAGGCAGAAATCACGGAAGGCGGGATACAGGCCGTCGTCAATCGGCGCTGCGTTTGCCGTGACGCTGGGGTAGTAGCCCGCGACGTCGTGCTGGACGCCGGAGAGCAGCAGGTAGTGACTGGCAGCGCAGATAAGGTTGGGCGGAGGTTGGCCTTCGATGCCGCCGGTCGACAGCGCCTGCAGCTCGGAGTCGTCGGCGATCGCGGCCGTGAGGTGCTCGTAAATCGGCGAGTACCCGTGGCAGTCGGCGGCATAGGCGAGAAATACATCGTGCAACGATTCAGGCGTAAAGCGAATTACCATGTCTGAATTTTATATCGCTCAGCGAGGCATTTCTACGCAATAAGTCATCAAACGTTTGAGTCGCTAGTCGAGAGCCGATTCTAGGTTCGGTCGCAAAAGAAGAGGCCGGTCATGCGACCGGCCTCTGTTACGTTGCACAGGTACCTACGTCTGCGAGGTCCCCGATGACCCCCAGGCGAGGCCAGGGCGCCGCGTGGGGTTGGGTCGCTCGTCGTCGCGGCGATCGAGACCGTCCGTGTTCGGCGCCGGTGGGGCAGGCGGCGGGGTCATGGGCTCGGGCGCGCTCGGCGGCTCGCTGCCATCGGTGGGCGCGGCCATGAGGGCCAGCAGCTGGTCGCCTTCCAGCGTCTCGACGTCGAGCAGGGTGCGGGCCAGGTGGTCCAGCTTGGCACGGTGCTCGCGAATGATCGTACGGGCCAGCGTGTGAGCGTGATCGACGATGCGGCGGACCTCTTCGTCGATTTCCTCCGCGACCTTCTCTGAGTAGTCGCGGTGCTCGCTGATTTCGCGGCCCAGGAACACAAGCTCCTGTGCCTGGCCGAACGTCCGCGGTCCAAGGCGTTCGCTCATACCAAAGCGGGTAACCATGGCACGGGCCGTCTTAGTGACCTTGCTGATGTCATCGGACGCGCCGGTGGACATCTCGCCGAAGACCTCTTCTTCCGCTGCGTGACCACCCAGCATCATCGAGAGCATTTTCTCGAGGTAGCTGCGCGTGTTGAGGTGACGGTCCTCTTCAGGCAGCACGGAGGTGTAACCACCGGCCATGCCGCGGGAGACGATCGTGATCTTGAACAGCGGGTCGAAGTTCTCCAGCTTGTAGGCGACGAGCGCGTGACCCGACTCGTGGTAGGCCACCATCTCGTTCTCCCGCGCACTGCGGACCCGCGACTTGCGCTCGGGTCCAAGCATTACGCGGTCGATGGCTTCCTCGAACTCGAGCATGCCGACGCGCTTCTTGTTGAACCGCGCGGCCATGATCGCCGCTTCGTTGACCAGGTTGGCGAGGTCGGCGCCGGAGAACCCGGGGGTCCGCTTGGCGAGCACGTCGAGCTGGACGTCCTTGTCGAGCGGCTTGCCCTTGGAGTGGACCTCCAGGATGGCGACGCGGCCTTTGACGTCAGGCGCGTCGATGATCACCTGCCGGTCGAAGCGGCCGGGTCGCAGCAGCGCCGGGTCGAGGATGTCGGGGCGGTTCGTGGCCGCGACGACGATGACGTTGGTGTTGGTGTCGAAGCCGTCCATCTCCACGAGGATCTGGTTCAGCGTCTGCTCACGCTCGTCGTGGCTGCCGCCGAGGCCGGCGCCGCGCTGGCGGCCGACCGCGTCGATTTCGTCGACGAAGACGATGCAGGGCGAGTTGCGCTTGGCCTGGTCGAACAGGTCACGCACGCGAGAGGCGCCGACGCCGACGAACATCTCGACGAACTCGGAACCGGAGATGCTGAAGAATGGCACGCCGGCCTCGCCTGCGACGGCGCGGGCGAGCAGCGTCTTACCGGTACCGGGAGGGCCGACCAGCAGCACGCCACGCGGGATGCGGGCACCGAGGGCGACGAACTTCTCCGGGTACTTGAGAAACTCGACGACTTCCTGGAGCTCTGCCTTGGCTTCATCCACGCCTGCGACGTCGACGAAGGTGACGGAGGGCTTATTGGCGGTGAACATGCGAGCACGACTTTTGCCGAAGCTCATGGCCTGGGAATTAGTGCCCTGCGCCTGTCTCATCATGAACAAGATCAGGCCGATGAAGATCAGGATTGGCAGGAACTGCAGTAGCAGCCCGATCCAATCGCCAAAGGCACTCGGTTCCTTGATCTCGACCGGGATCTTCGAGACGTCGACCTGGTTGTCGGTCAGCGTCTGGATGATGCTGGAGCCCTCTTCTTTGCGCGAGGTGTAAACGCTGTTGTCGTCCTTGGTGACCTTGAGGGTGTTGCCCTTGACCTCGATCTTCTTGACCGAGCCGGCTTTGGCGTCGCCGATGACCTGGCTCAGGTCCTTGCGGCTAGTGCCGCCGGACGAGGGCCGGAAGAACGCCACCACGATGGCGATCACCGCCACCAGGATCAGCAGGTAGACAAAGCTGTTACGCATCCAGCGGGAACCCATATGACCTCAGTCTAGAGGAGGGCTACTCCTCTGCGGGCGGTTAGCGTCAGCTGACCCTGACGGATACAACTTGACGCTTTTGATTATACACGTGGCGCCTTCGGCATCCTGAGAATGATTCTCGGGAATGAAGTCTGCGCCACCTTTCAAATTAAGTTTCGGACGCCAGCTCTCCAGCCTGAGCCCAGTTCTCCTTTGCAACGTCGCTAAATATGACGAATGTTGCCTCCGGCGTGGTGTTGGTGATGCGGACCATGGCATCGGTAATGGCCTTGGCGACCTCTCGCTTCTGGGCCACGGTGCGTCCCGGCCACATCTCAACGTGAATGATGGGCATATCGTCCTCTCCCTCAACTAAACGTACGGCGTGAGTAGCTCACGGGATCATACATGTGGGCTAACTCACAGGTAGGTTTTCGGTGGCTCCTTCTGGATCGCGTTTGTTGAACGACGGAGCCCAGGCTGCGTCCTATTTATAGACGGGCGTTTGCCGGCGGCGAACTGCAGACGTGTCTCATTGCGGACAAGATGCGTGCGGCTAAGCTCGCCTCGTCCCCGCCATGGAAGGTGGAAAGGGGTGGGGGTGAGGTCTTCGCCGTGCTACGATTCGGCCACTATGGCGGCAGCCCCCCGTCCGCAGCCAAAGCCGTCCACCCGTTATGAGGAAGCCCTGTGGGCCTCCGGATATACGCGCGTGGCCGGCGTCGACGAAGTCGGCATGGGCCCGCTTGCCGGCCCCGTGTTTACCGCCGCTGTCATCCTCGACCCCGAAAAGACCAAGGGTCGCAAGAAGTACGGCTGGCTGAAGGACGTCAACGACAGCAAGGTCCTGCTCGCGCCCGAGCGTGAGCGCCTGGCCGAGGTTATCAAGGCCGAATGCGTCTCCTACGCCATCGCCTGGAGCACAGTCGCCGAAATCGACGCCCTGAATATCCGTCAGGCCAACTTCCTGGCCATGCGCCGTGCCATCAACAGCCTCGGCGTGAAGGCCGACCACGTACTGATCGACGGCCCGTGGCCGATCAAGCACCCGTTGCCGCAGAAGAGCATCGTCGGCGGCGACGCCCTGGTTTCGTCGATTGCAGCGGCGTCTATCGTCGCCAAGGTCGCGCGGGACGCGTTCATGTGCCACGTCAGCCGGTTCTTCCCGGAGTGGCGGTTTCACGAGCACAAGGGTTACTCGACGCCAGACCACCTGCAGCGCATCGCCCGGTACGGCGCGTCCAGCCAGCACAGGCGTAGCTGGCTGGCAGTGAGACGCCGCGCCGGGCTGCCGATCCTGGGTGAAGAAGAGGACCCGACGGAAGTCGAAGGCGAGTTAGTGCAGGAAAGCGTTACCATTCCTGAGATGTATTTGCGCGATCAACCCAGCCCGACCTCAACCGGCACGGCCAACGTGATCGGTGGCCGTGCACCTTCCACAAGGAGAGCGGCCCGTGTCACGACGACCTAGTGGACCTAGACGGCGCCGCTTCGGCGATTTCGGTGAACGGGTTGCGGCCTCCCACCTCGAGCAGAAGGGCTACACGGTTCTCGAGCGCAATTGGGGCACGCGAGAGGGCGAGATCGACCTGATCGCGTCTCGAGGCCAGGACCTGGTGTTCGTCGAGGTGCGCAGCCGCCAGGGCCGCAATTTCGGCACGCCGGAGGAGTCGATCACGGGCCGCAAGGCACAGCACGTGCGCGCCGCCGTCATGGCTTACATGCAGCAGCACCCCGAAGCGCCGCAGAACATCCGCATCGACGCCGTCGTCATCGAGCTCGACGCCAAGGGCCGTGTCATGCGCGTTGAGCAGATCGAAAACGCCATCGAAGACGAGGTGCCCTAGGGCCCGGGCGGCGGAGCCTTTGGCGTAGTGAAGTGCACGCCGAGGCTCGCGATACAGGCACTGCTCGGCGCCTTCGTTGGTTCTTCGATGAACGCCAGCATCATGGTCAGCTTGCAAGCGTCGATGCCCGCGTGCCCGCCGTCGGGCAATCGATAGCTGTAGCTCTTGCTCAGCCCCGGCGCGACGCGAGACAAGAACTCCGGCGGCGTAATCACGTCGAACTCGCCGGCCATGAGGATGGTTGGCACGTCGCTAACGTGACCTCCGGGTCGTCCGCGAGCGCCGGCGTTGCGCCGGCGAGCACGACTATCGAGAGCAGGAGGGCGGTCAGGAGCCTGGTTCGGGGTTAGCATCAGGCTTCCATGGTAGGCCTTAGAAAGGGCGCCTCCGTCGATCGTGAGGCCCTACCTGTTGCAGTTGCGCCGCGGCCTCAGAAGCCGCCGCCGTTTACGGTGATGCGCTGATTGGTCACGTAGCGCCCCGCGTCCGAGCACAGGTAAACCACCGCCTCGGCGATGTCCTCCGGCTTGCACACGAAGCCGAACGGTGCGTTTTTCTGCGCGTCCTGGATGCTCTCCATGCCGCGCAGGCGCTGCACCAGCAGCTCGCCCAGTTCCGTGTCGACCAGGCCAGGTGCAACGATGTTGACGCGGATGCCGTACTGTCGTTCTTCCTTCGCCAGCGTGTGCGCCAATGCTTCCATGCCGGCCTTGGCGATGTTGTACGGACCCATCTTCGCCGCGAGGCTCTGCGCCGCCTGCGACGAGATCATGACGATGTCGCCGCGGCCCAGGGTGCGCATCTGAGGCAGTAGCGCCTGGCTGAGGTGGAAGCCGCCCATGACGTGGTGCGCGATCAGCGACTCCATCTGCTCGGTCGTGGTGTCGACTATCAAGGGCACGCCGATCGTCGATGCGCCGATGCCGCCGTTGTTGACCAGGATGTCGACGTGGCCGAAGTCGCGCACCGACTCTTCGACCAGGCGCAGACAGTCTTCCTTCATCGTGATGTCGGCCTGGTAGACCTCGGCGCGGCGTCCCAGGGCGCGCACCTCGGCGGCTGTCGCCTCTGCGCCCTCGAGGCTGCTGTTGTAGTTGACGGCGACGTCGGCGCCCTCACGCGCCAGCGCCACGGCAATCGCCCGGCCGATACCGCGACTGCTACCGGTGACCAGGGCGACTCTGTTCTCAATCCCGCTCATGGGGCCTCCTCCAGATACGTCGCTATACTACTTGCGATGCCGGTTTACGAGTTCGCCTGCAACGCTTGCGGCGCCGCGGTTTCTGTTTTCGTCCGGTCGATGAGCTCCCCGGTCAGCGGCGCCTGCGAACGCTGTGGCTCGACCGACCTGCGCCGGCTCGTCTCGAAGTTCGCCTTCACTCGCAGCAGCTTCAGCGGCGACCTCGACGCATTCGATCAGCTGGGTGATGTTGACGACCCGCGCGCAATGGCGAACTGGGCGCGCAAGATGCAGGAGCAGGTCGGCGACGACCTCGGCTCCGAGTTCAACGACATGGTCGGCCAGATGGAACGCGGCCAGAGCATCGACCCCGGTAGTAGTGACGATGGTGGCTTCGATGACGTCTAAGCGAGCAGACTCCTTAGAACGGGCCGTAAGCCGAACTCGCCCTGAGGCACTCGTAGGGCGAGGGGCCGTTTGTTGGTCAGGTCGCGAGAGGACACCAGCGTGGTAGACGTACCGATCGTCCGTCAGCAGGTCGAAGCGTTGAGCGAGTCTGCGATGGCCGTGCTCGCTTCCAAAAACGCGGCGCGTGAGGCCGCACTGGGCCGCTGCCGCGACGCCATCCGCAACTCCGCCAACGCCATCCGTGCCGTGCACCGCGGCGACTTCGCGACGGCAGAAGAGCTGTCGGGCCGGGCGGGGCAGCTCCTCTCGGAAGCCAAGGCAGCGCTGGCCGGCCACGGCGACATCCTGTACGCCGGTTTCGTTCACGACAGCACCAAGGAGTACGCGGAAGCGCGCATCACGCTGTCACTCATCGCAGGACGCCCGATACCGACTGCTGAAGAGCTCGACGTCGAAGTCCCGGCATATCTCAACGGCCTCGGCGAGGCTGTGGGAGAGCTGCGACGCTACCTGCTCGACACCCTGCGTTCGGGCGACGTCGAGCGCTGCGAGGAGGTGCTGACGGTCATGGACGACATATACAGCGCCCTCGTCACCTTCGATTACCCTGACGCGATGACGGGCGGCTTGCGGCGCACCACGGACAACACGCGCGGTATCCTCGAGCGCACCCGCGGCGACCTTTCGCTGGCGGTGCGCCAGCGCGACCTTGAACGATCCCTGGCGCGATTCGAAGAGCGCCTGAAGTAGACGGTTGCCCCGCCGGGGGTTTGAATTCCTACCGGGGCGCTTGGGTTTCTTGCCCCAAACGCAAGGGCGCAGGATTGTTAAAACGCCCAACCCCTGATAGTTGATCGTTCACCGAATATTCAAGTAGATTCCCTCTAGCGTCCGCGGAGTGTCTCCGTGTTACGGGCGTGTTAAATGTTGTCCTCCGGGGTACCGCCCCGGCCCTACCCGTTATAAGGCTGTTTTTGAACTTGGAGGTCTCGGAATGGAACTAACCTGGCTGGTGCCCGTAGCGGGCATCGCGGCCGTTCTCTTCGCGCTCTGGTTAGCGCGCGACGTGCTCAGCCGTGACACAGGTACGGCCGAGATGCAGGAAATTGGCGGCATGATCTTCGAAGGCGCGATGGCCTTCCTCAGCCGTCAGTACCGCACGATCGCCATCTTTGCAGTGATGACGTCCGTCCTGATCGGCGGCATCGTCGCGCTGGTATCTGACGGCGTTAAGGAGATTATTCTCCGCGACGGTCACGTCAACTACGGCGGCCAGGTCATCAGCCCCGGGACCGAGGGCCTGATGACCGGTATCGCCTTCCTGGTCGGAGCCATCTGCTCCGGTCTGGCCGGCTACATCGGCATGTACATCTCCGTACGCAGCAACGTGCGCACCGCGGCCGCGGCCCAGAAGAGCCTCAAAGACGCCATCACCGTGGCTCTGCGCGGCGGTGCCGTTTCCGGCTTCCTCGTCGTGGCGCTGAGCCTGATCGGCGTTTCCTCAATCTTTGGTATCTACAGCAACATCCTCGGCAACCCGCCGAGTATCGCTCCGTTCCTCATCGTCGGCTTCGGCTTCGGTGCCAGCTTCGTAGCCCTGTTCGCTCAGCTCGGCGGTGGTATCTACACCAAGGCTGCTGACGTCGGCGCCGACCTCGTCGGTAAGGTCGAGGTTGGTATTCCGGAAGACGACCCGCGCAACGCTGCGGTCGTCGCCGACCTCGTGGGCGACAACGTCGGCGACTGCGCCGGCCGTGGCGCCGACCTGTTTGAGTCCATGTCCGCCGAGAACATCGGCGCGATGATCCTCGGCGTCGCCATCTACACGGTTACGGGCCGTATCGAGTGGATCATGTTCCCGCTCGTGCTGCGCTCGTTCGGTGTATTCGCCACCATGATCGGTGTGACGTCGGTCCCCGTGTTCGTCAAGAGCGACGGCAACCAGGACCCGATGGCGCCGCTGAACTACGGCTACTACGTGGTCAGCTTCCTCTCTGTAGTCGGATTGGGCATTACCACCAAGGTCCTGCTTGAAGATGCATGGCTGTCGTTCTTCGGCTGTGGCATCGTCGGCATCCTGACCGGTATCGCCTTCGTGTATATCACGCAGTACTACACCGCCGGCTCCTGGCGCCCTGTCCAGGAAATCGCCGACGCTTCCCGCACCGGCCCGGCGACCAACGTCATCATCGGTACAGCGGTTGGTTTCGAGACCACGGCTCTCACCGCCCTCGCGATCGGCACTGCGCTCATTAGCTCGTTCATCCTCGGCTCGCACGCAGACGTCGTCGGCTTGAACAACGCCGAGATGTCGCCGTTCACTCTTGGCATTTTCGGCACCGCCGTCGCCACGATGGGCATGCTGATGTCGGCGGCGTACGTACTGGCCATGGACACATTCGGCCCGATCACTGACAACGCCGGTGGTATCACCGAGTTCTCCGGCGCTCCGTCTGAGGCGCGTGAAATCACCGACTCGTTGGACGCTGTCGGTAACACCACCAAGGCTCTGACCAAGGGCTACGCCGTGGCCTCGGCCGGCCTGGCTGCCTTCCTGCTGTTCAGCGCTTACCTCGACAAGGTCAAGGAGCGCCTGGGCGCACCGCTGGACGCTGAAATCCCAATCAACCTCTCCAACGTCGACGTGTTCGTCGGCGGTCTGATCGGCGCCATGCTGGTCTTCCTGTTCAGCTCTCTGGCGATTCGTTCCGTCGGCCGCGTCGCCGGCAAGATCATCGAAGAGGTCCGCCGCCAGTTCCGTGAGGACCCGGGCATCATGGCCAGGACCTCACGCCCCGACTACGCGCGCGCCGTGGACATCACCGCTCGTGCTTCGCTCAAGGCGATGATCCTGCCCGGTCTCCTTGCCATCGGTCTGCCCATCGCCGTCGGCCTCGTATTCCGCCTCGGTGTCTCCGAGCTGGAGTCCGGCACCAGCGACGTTATCGGCTACCGTCCCGAAGACGCCGGCTGGCTCGCCGTTTCGGGCCTGCTGATCATCGGGACGATTGTCGGCATCATGATGGCCACCGTGCTGAACAACAGCGGTGGCGCATGGGACAACGCCAAGAAGTTCATCGAATCCGGTGGCATGAAGGACGAGAACGGCAACGTGGTTGGTAAGGGTTCTGACACTCACGCCGCGGCCGTTGTCGGTGACACGGTCGGTGACCCCTTCAAGGACACCGCCGGCCCGTCGCTGCACGTCCTCGTGAAGCTGCTTGCGACGATTACCCTCGTGCTCGCGCCTCTGTTCGTCGCGTAGCGTTACCAAACGGTTCGTTTTAGCTCGAAAGGGCGGTCGTGGGACCGCCCTTTCGCTTTGTGCGACTTCTCCGCCCGTCGCCGGCAGACGGAGAGGGGGTGTGATGGAGGTTCCGCGTAGAGCTCGGGTTCAAGCGCTGACAACCCCAGTACATCTGAAGCTGACCTCAATTGCAGCAATCCCCCTTTAAGACGAGGAGGTGAACGGTCGATACATCTAAGGCACGCCTCATTCCGATGTCCAAGTCCCTCACCGTGGCGGGCCTTTGCCTAAAACCCTCAAGGGACGCGCGGCAGCGAGGAGAGTCCCTCGTTTGTAACCTTCTAAGGGACATCCCGACCTTTGGCGACAGCCTCTGCTGCCGATATTAAAAGCGAGAGTCCTGCTGCCCGGCGCGGCAAGGTGACGAAGGTGGAAGATTGAACGAAGTCAGCGGTCAGAACGCCCTTATGGACTCGGGCGCCATCGAGCGTCCTACGAGCAAACGACAGCCTAACTACGTCTTCAGCGACGTCCTTATACCCATGAGCACGGCCCTGGACCTCGCCGAAGGGCGGGAGCCCGGCCATGCCCAGCGTGTGGCTCATATCTCGATGGCCATCGCCAGCTCGCGCGAGATGGAGCCGCATGAAAAGCTGGCCTGCGTCTACGGCGCGCTGATGCATGACATCGGCGTCATCGTGTCGGGCGCCGGGATGTCTGAGTACACCCGAGGCGACGAGCGTCTCGTGTTCGCTCCGATGCCACTGCTGACGGCCGAAGAGGCTGCCACGGGTACTGACTCGCCCGATGAGGTCGCTTCTCGCATCATCGACCACGTCATCCACGGCTCGCGGGTCGTCCAGGAGCTCGGCTTGCCGGCTGCCGCGGTGCAGGGCGTAACTTCGCACCACGAGCGCTGGGACGGCTCCGGCTACCCTCACAACCTGCGCGGCGAAGAGATCCCCCTGGTCGGCCGCATCATCGGCCTGGCAGACCAGATCGACGCCCTCGCTTCGGAGACGACGCCCCTGCTGGCACGTCGCAACTTCGCGACCTGGCTCTCTCGCCTATCCGGCCGCGACGCCGATTCGGAGCTTATCGATTCACTCCGCGACCTGGGACGCAGCGACGATTTCTGGCTGGCCCTGTACAACGAGGACCTGTCGAACGAGATCTCCCGCGTTTGCCGCAACCTCAAGGAGCCGCGCAACGTCAAGATGGACGGCTTCGTCGAGGCGTTTGCCGACCTCATGGACTCGCGCCTGCCCTACACGGCCGGCGTCTCGCGCAAAGTCGCACGTCACGTCGAGCGCCTGGGCCGCGCCGTGGGGCTGGATGAAGGCCACCTGCGTCTGCTGCGCGCCGCGGCCTTCCTGCACGACGTGGGTCAGCTGGGCGTTGCTGAGCGCATCATGGCCAAGCCGGGCATCCTCAGCGTCGAAGAGCTCGAGGTCCTGCGACTGCACCCCGTGTACTCGCACGACGTCGTCGCCGGCATCACCGGCCTCGAAGAGGTTGCCGAGTGGGTTGTTGCCCATCACGAGCGCGTCGACGGCCGCGGTTACCCGGACGGCAAGGTTGGCGATGAGATCCCGCTAGAAGCGCGCATCCTGGCCATCGTCGACAGCTGGGTAGCCATCACGTCGGACCGCCCGCACCGTGCCCGCGTCAGCATCGACGAAGCGCGACGCCGCCTGCAAAGCGCGGCTGGGACGCAGCTGGACCCGCGCCTCGTAGAGGTCTTCCTGCGCGAGGTGATCACAACCGAGCCCGTATCGAAGACTGCATAGACCAGCAAATGTAGCGACGCAGCACTAGCTCCGTCACAACAAAACGGCCCGTCTCGTTTGAGGCAGGCCGTTTCTTGCGTTTACAGCGTCGCGTCTGGTGTGCGGAGGGAGCTGAAGCTGCGTCCCTACATGCGTTTGGGCTAGACCTGCTCGAAGCGCGTTACTTCCATGACGAACACGGTTGCGCCGCCGACCTGCACCTCGATCGGCGGTGCGCCGATCGAGACCTCACCGAACACGGGCAGGCCTTGTGTCGGCACGAGCTCCTTGCGTGTCTGGCATTCTCTGCGCGTGAGCTCGAGCACAGTGTCTACGTGGTCATCCTCGACGCCGCTGAGGATGGTGACGCTGCCGCGTCGCAGGAAGCCTCCGCGGCTGGCGATCTTGGTGGCAGGCAGGCCACGGCTCACGAGCGTGTCGATCAGGCGATCTCCGTCGTGGCTGGAGGCGATTATCAGCAGCAGTTTCAGGCTGGTTGCTCCGGGTCTTCTTCGACCTGCGTCAGGAGGCTGGTAAGACCAAACCCGAGTGCGAGGCCGGCGACGAAGCCGATCAAGAAGCGCATCCTGTCCTCCGCCTGGCCCGCCCCAGAGCGCCCGCAGCGTAAGCGTCGGCGTCATCGAGTGTCAACCGAAGCGTCCTGACCACTCACTGCCCTTACCAGGGACCGTTCCGGGATTCCGAGGAGCGAAACGAGGCGTGGGTCGTTAGAGGCGGCGCGCCGATGACGTCTGTTACGCGTTCGCCGTCTGGTAGCTGGCGATGGCGCGGCGCAGGGCGTCGATAACGAGGGCCGCGCTGTGCAGTTTGCTCGACGGCAGGCCGCCTATTTCCGCCGAGACGTCTTCATGCGTTAGCGCCAGGGCTTCTTCCACGGTCAGGCCGGTGACCATCTCAGTGATCAGGCTGCTCGTCGCCAGGGAGGCGGTGCAGCCCTCGGTCTGGAAGCGGGCGGCGGCGATCTTGCCGTCTTCGATCCGCAGCATCAGCGCCAGCGTGTCGCCGCAAACCGGGTTCATCTGGTAGCCGCGCGCGTTGGCGTCTTCCAGCACGCCGTGGTTGCGCGGGTGCCGGGCGTGGTCGAGGACGATTTCGCTGTAAGACTCGTTCACGAAACCATAGTAGCAACTAGCAACTAGCAACTAGCAACTCGGGCCGCCCAGAATCCTACGGCCACCTGCTAGTTGCCAATGGCTGGTTGCTAGTTGCAGGGAAGCTCTACGCGTGGACTCCGTTGCTCTCGGGCGCTGGCGCCGGGGAGGCGTTGCGGTTGCGCGAGCCGCCTGCAGCAGCCGTGTCGGGCTTCTCGGTCGACATGCGGATCGCGCCGTCGAAGATCGCGCCGTCGGTCATCGTCAGTGCCTTGGTCTCGATCTCGCCCTGCACCTTGCTCTTGGGCAGCAGCTCGACGCGCTCCAGGGCCTTGATCTCGCCGCGGTAGCTGCCGGCGATGACGACGAAAGCGGCGCGTAGCCTGCCGTCTACCTGCGCACCTTCGCTGATGTGAATCGTGCCCTTGGCCTCAACCTCACCGTTGACCTGGCCGTCAATACGTACGCTGTCCTGGACGACGAGGGTGCCCTTCCACTTGGAACCGGCGCCCATGACGTCGGCGCAACGCTCCGGCGGTGTAGCCATGGTGCGGGGGTCGCGCTCGAACACGCGGGCGCGGGATGCGTCGTCCATCAGGCTCGACGGCATGTCAGGCGCCGGCTCGACGTCGGTGTTGCCGAAGCTGGGCCGGAACGGCGGCGTCACCACCTCGGCCTCACCAGGCGCGCGGTTGCCGGGGTTGTTGCTGTTGTTGCGCATAAAGCTCATTGGATGGTCCTCCTGTTCGAAAGAGGCGATGGGCGCCTCCGGTTCGAGTTAGAGCGACCGCGTGCGATTCTCGGAATGTCCGCCGCAGACGCAGATTCGACATATAGCTAAACATATATGACATAACAAATGCATCAAACGGTTTTGAAATGCGGCAAGTCGTGTCACTTCTGCTGGATCATCACGCGAATCCGGCCCAGTCCGGACGTGTCAGTGAGCTCGATGACGGCCTTCCGCAGGGCGTAGTAGGCCTCGATCTCACTGCCGGACGGCCCGGCTGCCAGCGCCTCGCCGATTCCGAGCCTGGCGAGGTACTCGGCCTGCGTGCCCAGCGCCAGCGTCTTGAGACCCGCCGATTCGCCGGCGCGCAGGACGCTGGTGAAGTCGACGCTGGCGGTGATGTCCTGGCGGCCGACCCGAGCGTATGGGTCATCGCCCGAAGTGTGGCGGTAGAACGTGAGCATGGTGCCGCGTTTGCGCCACGGTGCGTAGAGCTGGTCTGCCTCGTAGCCGTAGTCCAGGGTCAGCAGGTAACCGCGACGCAGGGCTGCAGCTGCCCGTCGGGTCCAGGCCGGCGCCGCGAGGTTGACCTCGGCCTCGCAGCCCTCCGCGGGCGAGACGCCCAGCTCGGCGAAGTACTGCTCGATTACCGGCAGCGGCGTCGCTTCGATGTCCACGAACCGCCCGGCGTCGAGGCCAACGCGCAACTCATAAAGCGTGCCGTCGCGGCGTTTGACGCGGTGAAACGGCAGGGCGTCCAGCAACTCGTTGCTCAGGATCACGCCTTCGATACTCGATGTGCTCGGCAGCTCGGCAGCGACCTCGACCTTGCCCTCGGGCAGAGCGGCGCGTTCGAGTCGCTGCCAGGCATCGGCGCGTGCAAGGGTGACGTCCTGCACGACATAACGTATGGCCTCGTAAAGGTCCGGCGACTCGATACGCAGCGCCCGTAGCACGTCCGCGGCCAGCCTACCGCCGGCGGCCCCGGCCTCGAAAGCGGTGAAGTGCGCCGGGCGGTCCATTTCTTGCCAGAAGCCAACCAGCTGACGGGCGATGGCGGCGCCGAACACGGGGTGCACGTTAGGTGACGACTGGTAATCGCGCGTGGGGTCCTGCGTGAAGTAGTAGCCGCGTGTCGGGTGGTATAGCGCCAGCTCGACGAACTCCGCGAAGGTAATCGGCCCGCTGGTGCGGATGCGCGTCGCGATTACGTCGCGCAGGGCGGCGTCTTCGGTGGCGTCGAGGTCGCTGAGGTTCACCTGAGGAGAGTAGCAAGGTACCCTCGATAGGTCATGCAACACGAACCGACCGCCGAACGACCTTATATGCCGGGCTATGGCGTGCCGTCCAGCACCGACGGTGTCGTGCCCTGGTCGTGGGCCTGGGAACGTCTCGACAGCAACCGCGACTACTGGCTCGCAACCGTGCGGCCCGACGGCCGGCCGCATCTCGTGCCCGTCTGGGGCGTCTGGTTGGAAGGCGAGTTCTTCTTTAGCAGCGGCGCCGAGGCGCGCAAGGCGAAGAACCTGCGCGGCAACCCGCACTGCACCCTGAGTATCGAGAACTGCAGCCGGCCGGTCATGGTCGAGGGCACCGCCCGCCACGTAACGGACCGCAACGAGCTGCAAAGCGTCTGCGCGCCATATGAAGCGAAGTACGCGATGGCGATGCATGTCATCGACGACGGCATCTCGGACGCCGACGGCAACGGCGGCCCGGTATTCGCCATCCGTCCCGTCACCGTGTTTGGCATGCCCGACATGCAGTCGGCGACCCGATGGCGCTTTTTTAAGCCGGAGGCTCGATAGGTCATGCCAGACGAGCCGGTCAGGGAACTGCCGTATGCGCCGGGCTATGCCGGCGAAGGCGCGCAGCACGGCACGCTGACCTGGGACTGGGCCCTGGAGCGTCTCAACACAGCGCGTAACTTCTGGCTGGCCACGGTGCGTCCGGAGGGGCGCCCGCACCTCATGCCCATCTGGTGTGTCTGGCACGAGAACGCGCTGTATTTCAGCACGGACCCAACGTCTCGCAAGGCGCGCAACTTCACACTCAACTCAAACGTCTCCGTGAGCACCGACGGAGCCGGCGCGTCGGTGATTATCGAAGGGTCCGTGTGGATCGTCGACGGCCGCGACGAACGAGAAGTGATCGCCGAGGCCTACAAGGCGAAGTACAACTGGGACATGGAGGCCACAGAAGATGGCGTCAGGTTTGACGAGGACGTCGAAACGCCCCTCTATGTCGTACTTCCGCGCCTGGCCTTTGGGATCACGGACGACGAGGTCTCGAAGATGACCCGCTGGCGCTTCGCGAATGAGCGGGCCTGAGCTCTAGAGGGTGTCAAAGGTTGCCTTAGGCCTCGCTGAGGCGATGACCTCACAATGACAAGCCAGGGCGTCTAGCAGCCGACGACGTTGACCAGCACGCGACGCATGCGCGGGTGATCGAGCTCGATGAGAAAGACGCGCTGGTACTGGCCCAGGGTCGCCTCGCCGTCCATCACCGGGATGGTCTCGCTGGTCGATAGAAAGAGGTGCTGGCAGTGCGAGTGGCCGTTGGCGCACTCGTCGTCGTTCATGTTGACGGTGCGGCGCCCGAAGTCGTTGTGCTCGTAGTAGGCGTTTGAGGGCGCGAGCGAGCGCAGGGTCCGTGCCATGTCGCGCAGCAGCAACGGCTCGTTCTCATTGATGCGAATCGCCGCGGTGGTGTGGTTGGAGAACACCGTTACCTGGCCGAAGGTGATGCCGGACTCACGCACGATGTCTTTTACTTCATCGGTGATGTCGTGGAAGCCGGGAGCGCCGGTGGTCTCGATTTCGAGAGCTTCACAGACGACGGTGGTGGTGGCTTCCTGGCGTACTAGCGATCGGCGATAGGCCCGGGCGGTGGTGGGTTCGAGCATCTCTGTCTACCTCTTGCATTTCGTAGTGTATCAGCTTCCTTTGTTACGCGGTGCACTAGCAGGCTGGCCTGTAACCATCTGTGCTGCCTATAATGACCTTCGTGCCGAAGAGACCCCGTCAGGCCCACATACCTGCCCAGCAGCGCAGCACCCGCAAGCCCAAGCGGCCGTTCATGGCCGCGTCAGGTCGCGCGGCCGAGGCTGCTGAAGAGCTATTCGAGCCCAACTTCGCGGACGAACCCCTTGTGCCTGGAGGCGTTTCTACAGGATTCGGCAGTGGGCCTATCGACACGCGTCCTCAGCCACGCACGGGTGGTGGGCGCCGCCTGCAGATGCTGCGCGGCAGCGGGGAGCACGCCGGAATTCGCGTTACGCCCGGTCAGCTGCCGACTTACGAGCGCGGCTACCTCATGGAGGAGCTGCGGCGCATCGCTCTGATCTCGGGCGGCTTGCTGGCGCTGGTCCTGGTCCTCACCGTTCTGCTGCGATAGCGGCGGCCCGCGTCTCACATGCCGGCGGGTGGCTACGACTTCATAACCTTCGACTGCTACGGCACCCTCATCGACTGGGAAAGCGGCATCTCGACCGCGCTCATCGCCGAAGCAGCGCGCGACGGCGTCACCCTGGCCCGCGACTCAATCATCGAAGCGTACCTGCACGTCGAGCCGGAGGTTGAATCCGGCCCCTTCGCCAGCTATCGCGAGGTCCTGACACAGACGGCACGCGAGGTGGCGCATCGCCTCGGCTGGAGCCTCGACCCGATGCGTGCGCACTTTCTCGCCGATAGCCTGCCGTCCTGGCAGCCGTTCGCCGATACGCTGCCGGCGCTGAGAAGGCTCGGGTCGCGCTACCGCCTGGGCATACTCAGCAACGTCGACGACGACCTCATTGCCGCCACGCTGCGGCACTTCAACGGCGTGCACTTCGACCTCGTGGTCACGGCGCAGCAGGTCAATTCCTACAAGCCGGCCTACGCGCATTTCGAGGTCGCCCGCCGCCGCCTCGGCGTCGCCCGCTGGCTGCACGCGGCGCAGAGCTACTTCCACGACGTTGTCCCCGCCACGGCGCTCAAGGTGCCGGTGGTCTGGATTAATCGCAAGGACGAAGCGCAGAACGAAGACGGCCCGCAGCCCACGGCGCAGGTGCGAGACCTCGCCGGCCTGGCAGACTACCTCGGCGTCTAGTTTCGTCTCACGCCGCGCCCTCTGACTAGCGGTCAGTGGGGAGAAGACGGGCTCTGCAGGTTTGAAACCAGCAACTTCGATTCTTCAACCGCACTCACGATCCGTCTGTCGTTGCGACCCATCGCCGACCAGTACAGCGTCCCCACGCAGTCAACTAAACGTAGCCCGAGGCGAGGCGAAGCAATCTCACACGCAACGAGGCGTGACGATCGACCCAGAAGCGGCAGCAGCCGACGCCTCGATGGCCGAGGGCGCTTCCGCGTGGGCATTGAACGGTTCGCCTCGTGGCGTGTGAGATTGCTTCGCCTCGCCTCACCGAGGTCTGAGGACTTCGTGGTTGCGTCTTACAGGTCGGCGATGGGTCGCAACGACAAGACGTACCGTGACCGTGAGGAGTTACGTTTGTCGATTGCCCGATTGCCCGCTTTAGTTCGAGATGATGCGCTGGTAGGCCCAGTAGGCACCGAACGCGGCGGCGAGCATGCCCCAGATGTCGTTCTGCACGATCACTGCGTTGTACGCGACCAGGTTGTGCACGAGGTAGGCGAAGATCACGCCAGCGCCCGCCACGTATTGCAGCGCCTGGGCACGCTTGTGGTTGGTCGCCGCGCTGACGCATGCCGCCACCGCGTAGCCGATGCCCATGGCGATGAAGATGAGAAAGAAGCCGACGACGTTGAAGCCGCGGCTGCCCGAAATCGCACCCCAGAAGTAGCCGATAACCGCGCCCGATGCCAGGGCTGCCCCAACACCCCTCGCAAGGAACGCGGGCGTGACGTCCAGAGTCGGAATTGTACGGACGTTGGCGCAATCGGGGCAGCGCGCGCCGACGGGCGTCTGTACCAGGCAGCGGGGGCAGATCGGCGTGTCGCAGCGGCCGCAGCGCAGCACGGTTTCGGTGCGCGGGTGACGGGCGCAATACGTGACGTCAGGGTCGGCGTTCAGTCCAAGGCGCGGGTCGGTACCCAAGGTAGCTCTTTTTCCAGGAAGTCTTTGGCCACACGCGACGGTAGAGGGATGTCGCCCGGCTCGCGCTCGCCGGGGTTGTCGAGGGCGTGGTAGTCGCTGCCGCCGAGGGGCATCAGGCCGTACTGCTTCGCTACGCCGGCGAGCATCGTCTGCATCGCTTCGTCGTAGTCGCGGTAGTAGACCTCCATGCCGACCAGGCCTGCGGCCTTGAGTTCGGGCAGGACGGAGTGGAGGTCCTTGATGTAGCTGGGATGGGCCAGCACCGGCTTGCCACCGTACTTGAGCAGCGTCTCGACTGCCTCGCGCGGCGTCAGCTTCTCACGCTCGGCGTAAGCCGGGCCGTTACGTCCGATGTAGAGGTCGAAGGCCTCAGGGATGCTCGTAACGTGGCCTGCCTCAACCAGCGCCCGTGCGACGTGCGGGCGGCCAACAGACGCTTCGCCGGCGATTTCGAGCACGCGCTCCCAGCTGATCGGCTTCCCGATCGCCTCGAGCTTGGCGACCATGTCCTTGCCGCGCTGGAAACGCCCGGCGCGGAACTTCGACAGCTGTTCCTGCAGCTCGGGATTACGCAGCTGCTCGGCGGTTAAGTAGCCGAGCACATGCACCTCATCGCCTTCGATGTCGGTGCTGAGCTCACAGCCTGGTACGAGCGTGAAGTCGGGGTACTTCTCGGCCGTGCGCAGGGCTTCGTTGAAGCCCTCGGTCGAGTCGTGGTCGGTCAGCGAGAAGATCTTCACGCCGTTGGCGGCCGCGAGGTCGACCATCTGCGCCGGTGTCAGTCGTCCGTCAGATGCGGTGCTGTGGTTGTGAAAGTCAGCCTTTGCTGGCAAGTGTGGTCTCCCGGTCCAGGCGCTCGATCGAGGATGCGCGGCCCGTCTTCGAGTCGAGCTCCACGACGACGCTGTTGAGTTTTACAACGTTGGTCTTGTCGTCGATTGTCAGGCGCGTCGGTAGCTGCGTCATGAACAGACGGTGCGAGTCTTCGGTGACGAAGCCGATAACGCCATCGCGAGCGCCGCACATGCCGGCGTCCGTCACGTACGCCGTGCCGTGATGCAGAAGACGAGCGTCTGCGGTGGGGACGTGCGTGTGCGTGCCGAACACGGCGCCGACACGACCGTCGAGGTACCAGCCCAGCGCGATCTTCTCGCTCGTGGCCTCCGCATGCATGTCGACGATGATCGGAGGCTCGGGCATCTCGTCCAGCAGCCGGTCCGCGGTGCGAAACGGGTCGTCGATCGCCGGCATGAAGGTGCGCCCCTGGAGGTTGAGCACGGTCAGCCCCTTGCAGCGACGGATGCCGCGTCCCGGCGTGCCCGGAGGGTAGTTCGCCGGCCGCACGATCGGCATGTCGCCGTCGAGCTCTTCGTAGATTTCACGCTGGTCCCAGATGTGGTTGCCGGACGAAATGATGTCTACGCCGGAGTTGAACATCTCCTTGGCTGTGCGCAGAGTCAGACCCCGGCCGGCAGCGGCGTTTTCGCCGTTAGCGACGACCACGTCGATGCGGTACTCGCGCTTGAGGCCGGGCAGCAGCGCCTGCAGCGCCCTGCGTCCCGGCGCACCAACCACGTCTCCGATAAACATGACTCGCATACATACCAAGCTTACATGTAGGGGCGATAGGGCGCTAAACAGGGCTTTTTACCGCGCACTTCCAGATCTCAGGGAGAACCCTGATTGCCGCGAGTAGCGCCCCGTTCAATCATCGGGAGGATGGTCGTCACCTCACGCGTTCAGTACCACGTCGACCGGCTGCTAGCCGATGCAGACGTCGCGCTTCACGAGTCGGACTTCCCCGCGGCGCGTCTACTGATTAACGCTGTGCTCGCGCTTGACCCCGGCAACACCGAAGCACTGCGATTTCTCGAGCCGTCGTCCGGGCGCATCGTCAGACGACGCTACACCCGGCACAGCGGCGACAAGCTTGGCGAGCCTCTACCGACGCCGGACACGCTGCGTGAGCACTGCGAAACGATGCTGCGCCGCGAGCTCACGGGCTTCCTGTCGAAGACGCAGGTCGTATGGCTGGAGGCGTACAGCATCGGCCGCCAGGGCCGGCGCCTGGTTCACAGCTCAGAGGCATGGAAGGTCGACAAGCACTCGTCGCGGCGATATGGCGAAGAGATGGACCTGTTGGTCGAAACTCTGGTCAAGGATGGCTGGCAGCTCCTACCCTGCGACCCCGAGGACCTGCCGCGCTTCCAACGCTAAGTCACGCTCCTGCCAAACGCAGACGTTCTTCGCCCTCACCTCGAACGCTCTCCAGGCTCTCGCCGCCTCCCCGCACGACGTCCTTCTTGGCATCGAAGGCCAGGTTCCACAGACCTGCCGCCCAGGCAACGGAGCGCTCTTCGTCCGTAAACGCTTGCCCTCGCGACGCCTCGTAAGCCGCCAGAAACGCTTCGCTTTGCGCGATCGTGGCGGTTGCCGTTGATGTGCTGCAGTACAGGACGGAGGCGCCGCCCGCAAGCACCGCTTCCGGCAAATAGGCGAGGCTGTCCCAGTCGTGCACGACGTGGAGCTCGCCGTTACGCCAGTCGAGGTTGGTGGCGGTCCAATCTGCGTGACCAATGACGTGCGGCAGCGTAGTCCCGTTTAACACCGACGCCACGCGATGTGCTATGTCGTCCAGCCACGGCGTGTCGACGGCGTTGAGGTCGTCGGGCAGGTCATCGGCGGGCGGCCATAGTCCGGGCCCGTCGTGCTCCCATCCTCCGAGCCACGGTGGCGACGGCTCGAGCGATAATCGCGGTTCCAGGCCTCGCGTCAGCGACAGCAGACGCCACAGCGCCTCGGCAAATTTCGACGCCGCATTCGGTCCGTCCAGGCGTTCACCCGGCGAGACGTAAGTTTCGGCGGTAAGCAGGCGTCCGTTGATCAGGGTTGGTCCGGCCAGCGGCTGCGGGCACGGGTAGCCGCGGCGGTTGAGGTATGACTGCACGTCGATGCAGGCGAGCACGCGTTCGGCCGTTGGGCGTTCTTTGACGACCAGCTCGAAGCCGTCCGGCATGCGGAAGCCCGCGACGCGTGAAAGATGCCCCGCGTCAAAGATGCGCTCAGCGGGTCGCACGCCGAAAACCTCGGTGCACCAGGCTGATAGCAGATCGTCTTCGAACGTCACAGCGTCAGCTTAGGCGCTCGTCGGCGTGGTCAGCTAAAACGATGCGCCGGGCACATAGCCCGGCGCAGTTTGGGTAAAGAGTCACCCTTCTAGCGCGCGATTTCGGTTGCCCGCGTCTCGCGCACTACCGTGACCTTGATTTGGCCCGGGTACTCCATCGATTCCTCGATTTGCTTCGAGACGTCGCGCGCCAGGCGCATTGCGGCCAGGTCGTCGATTTTCTCCGGCTGTACCAGGATGCGCACCTCACGGCCCGCCTGGATGGCGAAGGCGCGCTCAACGCCCTGGAACGACGTGGCGATGGCCTCCAGCGCCTCGAGACGCTTGGTGTAGCTCTCCAGCGCTTCCATGCGCGCGCCGGGGCGTCCACCGCTGATCGAGTCGGCGACCTGCACTAGCAGCGCTTCCAGGGTTCGCGGCGTCACTTCTTCGTGGTGCGCCTCGATGCAGTGCGCGATGGGCTCCGGGATGTTGTAGCGGCGGGCCAGCTCGGCGCCGAGGATAGCGTGCGTGCCGTCTACCTCGCGGTCGATTGCCTTGCCGATGTCGTGCAGCAGCGCGCCGCGTCGCATGACGTTGACGTCGACGCCGATTTCGCGCGCCAGCATGGTGCCGATTTTCGCGGCCTCGACGGCGTGCATGAGCTGGTTCTGGCCGTAAGACGTGCGGTACTTGAGACGGCCCAGCGTGCGTACCAGCTCAGGGTGCAGGCCGGGGCAGTTGGCCTCAAGCATCGCTTCTTCGCCGGCGAGACGGATCTCGTTTTCGACGTCGACGCGTGACTTCTCGACCACCTCTTCGATGCGAGTCGGGTGGATGCGGCCGTCCTGCAGCAGACGCGTCAGGGCCAGGCGCGCAACCTCACGTCGCACGCCGTCGAACGACGACAGCATAACGGCGTCCGGCGTGTCGTCGATGATCAAGTCGACGCCGGTGGCGTGCTCCAGGGCGCGGATGTTGCGGCCCTCGCGGCCGATGATCCGCCCCTTCATGTCCTCGGACGGGATCTGCACGACCGAAACGGTGGACTCGGAGACGGCCTCGGTAGCGATGCGCTGGATCGTGGCGGTGATGATTTCACGCGCCTTGGGTCCCGCGTTCTCCTTGACCTCTTCTTCGATCTGCCGCACGAGGCGGTTGGCGTCTTCGCGCACCTCCGCCTCGAGCTCGGTCATGAGGATGGTTTTCGCTTCGGTTTGCGTCAGGTGAGCGACGCGTTCGAGTTCGGCGAGACGCTGGCCGTGAATCTCTTCGACCAGCTGGCGCGCTTCTTCGATCTTCTTCTCACGCTCCGAGAGTGAGCTATCGCGACGGTCTAACGCCTCTTGCTTGCGGTCGAGGTTTTCATCGCGTTGAGAGACGCGCTGCTCTAACTTGAGTACTTCCTGGCGAGCTTCTCTAGCCTCGCTTTCCGCCTGAGCGCGAAGACGGATGGCCTCCTCTTTAGCTTCGAGGAGTAGCTCTTTTTCCTTGGTCTGGGCTTCAGCAATGATGCGTTCTGCGTCCGCAGCTGCGGACTCAAGCGCGCCTTCGTCCTTCTTGCTGCGTTGTGCCTGACCGACGATAAGAGCGCCACACGCCAGCGCCAGGGCGACGATAACGACGCCCAGCACAATGGTCGTCAAGGCGACCTTCCTTTCCGTATCCCAATACAGTTGTCATGCGTATCTATCGAAACCTGTGAAGGCTACTGATCGATTCTTACGCCCATCGTAGAAGTGGCCTTACGCGTGTGTCAATGAAATGTTAAGCAGCCGTAATACGGTCAGCCAACCGTCAGATTGACGCGAGGAAAGTGCCGTCTGAGCTTTAGTAAGCTGCCCTCATGAGCACGCCGCCCCATATCTCGCGCTCGTTCCCGTTACTAACGCTGGCGATGGCCGTACCCCTGGTTGCCATCCTGGCCTTCATCACCTACGACCGCTATGTCAAAGACGACGGCCCCAGCGACGGCTGGAAGGCCTACCGCAACGAGCGCTTCAAATTCGAAATCAAGTACCCGCCAACCTGGGCGATTGAACGTGACGATCCGCCCGCCGACCTTCAGCCGGAAATGCCAACCAAGTACACATCGTTCATCGATAAGGCTGTGTCGACACCCGACCTTGCAACCCCCTTCACGTCCTCCAACCCATCACGTGTCTTCCCTTCCAAGGCTGTGGCATGGGTAAACCCGCAAGGCGACTGGTGTCTGCAGAGGACGACCGAGACCGAAATTACGGTGAGCGGCGTCAAGGGTATTGAGTATGTCTGCTACTGGTACGGTGTGAATGCTGATAACTGCACGCCGCAGCCCGGATGCCGGGACCAACCGATCGGTCTCATGCGCCAGTTCGAACGCGGTGGTACAAAGTTCTGGGTTTTCTGCGACGTCAGCCCTTACGGAGACGACGTTCCAGCCCGCTACGAAGTCGCCCGCAGGGTGGTCCAGAGCTTCCGTTTCGTCGATTAGACCGCGACGATCTCTTGCCCTGCCGGGCACTGGGGCAGCAGCGGACACTCGGCGCAGTTCGGCGACCTCGCCATGCAGCGATGCCGCCCGTGCTTGATCAGCAGCACGTGGAAGGCGTAGTGGTCGTTCTCGGGCACCTCAGCTTCGAGCTGAGTCTGCGCCTTGTCCGGTGGCAGCTTCGGCGCAATCAATCCCAGACGCATCGAGACGCGGTGCACGTGCGTATCAACGGGCAGGCCGGGGCGTCCCAGGCCGAACAGCAGCACGCACGCCGCCGTCTTCGGCCCGACGCCGGGCAGGGTACGCAGCCACTCGCGCGCCTGGTCCAATGGCAGGTCTTCGAGGAAACGCAGGTCGAAGGCGCCCGAACGCCCCTTCACCTCCGCCAGTAGTGCCTGCAGCCGCGGCGCCTTGGTCGGCGCCAGACCCCCGGGGCGTATGGCGTCCTCGACCTCGGACACCGGCGCGTCAAGCACGGACTGCCAGTCAGGAAAGCGCTGCAACAGGCGTGAGAAGGCGTGGCCGGAGTTGTAGTCGGCGGTGTTCTGCGAAAGCAGCGTGAGGATGAGCTCCGAGACGGCATCGCCATGCGGCCGCCATTCAGGCGTCCCGTAGGAGGCGCTGAGGCGGTCGATGACTTCTTCAAAGCTCCAGGGCATGTCGGCATTATCACCTAGCCCAGGGCGAACCATAGGCATGGTTACTAGCAGCGAAATCAACTGATAAGAACGGTGGCGCAGTTTGGGTGCAGCGTCACGCTGCCTACATAGCCCTCAGCAGCTTGATGCGCTCTTCTAGCGGCGGATGGGAGTCGAACATGTTGTTCAGGGCTGAGGAGTGGTCAGTCAGCGGGTTGACGAAGTAGAGGTGACTTGTCGCCTTGGTGGCTGCGTCGAGTGGGTCGGTATCGCCGCGTATTTTCTCCAGCGCCGATGCCAGGCCTTCCGGGTAGCGGGTAAGCAGCGCGCCTGAGGCGTCCGCCAGGTACTCGCGCTGCCTCGATACCGCCGACGTGATGATGCGCGCGACGATCGGCGAGACGATGGCGAGCACGACCGCCAGAACGAGCATGACGTTGCCACCGTTCTTGTCGCGGTAGCTGCCGCGTGAGCCTGCGCCGTACATGGTCATGCGGAAGATCAGGTCGCAGACCAGGGCCAGCGAGCCGACGAGTACAACCAGCGTCGTCATCAGCAGCGTATCGCGGTTGCCGACGTGCGAGAGCTCGTGCGCCATGACACCCTCAAGCTCCAGCTTGTCGAGCTTCTGCAGCAGCCCCCGCGTAATCGCGACGGAAGAGTGCTGAGGGTCGCGGCCCGTGGCGAAGGCGTTCATCGATCCGTCTTCGATCACGTACACCTTGGGCATGGGAAGGCCGGCGCCAATGCACAGGTTCTCGACGCTGCGAAAAAGCTCGGGCTCCTGCTCTTGCGATACGGGCTTGGCGCCGGAAACGGCCAGCGCAACACCGGCGGAACCGAAGTAGCTAAACGCTGCAAACACCAGCACGATGACTGCAATAACCGGCGAAGCGCCGATTGGCAGGCCGAACGCCAGGCCGATGACGGTACAGGTGCCGAAAATCAGCACGAAGAACGCTATCAGCAGTAGAAACGTCTTGCGACGGTTGGCTGCGACGCGGTCGTAGATAAGGACGCGCTGCTGGGGCTCCTGCACGGCGGCTGTGCCGGTGCGCGGGCGCTAGGGAGCCGGCGGCGGGCCGGGTGCGGTTGGCGGCGCTACCGGCGGCGCCGCTGCGGGGGCCGCGCCTGGTGTAGCTCCACCGAAGTTAACGTGCACGTCCTCGCGCGCCTCTGCTTCCGCCTCGAAGAACTGCTCAGGTTGGAAGCCGAACATGTTCGCCAGAACGACCGTCGGGAAGGTCGAGGTCTTCTCGTTGTAGGAGAGCACGTTGCTGTTGTAGAACTGGCGCGCGTAGCCAATCTTGTCTTCCGTATCGGTCAGCTCACGCTGCAGCTCGAGGAAGTTCGTGTTGGCCTTGAGGTCCGGATAGGCCTCGGAAACGGCGAACAGCGAGCGCAGGGTCTGCGTCAGGAAGTTGTTGGCCTGCGCGGCTTCACCGGGGCTGCCGGCGCTTTGTAGCGCGGCCCGCGCGCGCGTCACGTTTTCCAGCGTCTCGCGCTCATGCGAGGCGTAACCCTTCACAGTCTCTACAAGGTTGGGGATCAGGCTCAAACGCCGCTTGAGCTGTACGTCGATGCCGCTGTAGGCCTCGCGTACGCGCAGGCGGGCCTTCACCAGGCCGTTGTACATGGTCATCACGATGAAGCCGATGACGACTATCGCCACGATGACGATGATTGCAATTACCACTGGGCACCTCCGCGCCGCGTTACCCGCATTACAAATGCGTAGTCATCATAGCAAGCGCGGCGGCGCCGTGAAGCACTACCGGGCAGAAGGCGTACCCGGCGCAGCTGCCGGAGCACGAGTCGGAGCAGGCGTCGGCGTGGCGCCGATCACCTTCGTCACCATGAACTTGGTCGCCTTGCTTTCGCCGGATGGCAGCAGCGTGACCGTGGCCTCGTAGTCGCCGGCGGGCAGGGGTACCGGGAACCCGGTACGCAGGTCGGGGCGGCTGGTCAAGGCAGGGTTAGTCGGCGCTGCCCAGCCCAGCGTGGTGCTGTCTTTGAGCAAGGACCCGGGGATCCAGTCCTCGCGCACCACGGTGCCGTTGTACTTCCACTGCACCCCGGCGTACTCGCGCGTACCAAGGTCGCCCTGCAGCAGGAACACGGGGTAAATCGTGTCCCAACCGTCGAACTTCGAGGCGAAAATGTTGGCTACCGGCGTGGCGCCCTTCGACGTTAGCTGCGGCGCAGTGTGTACCTCAAGCAGCCTGGCCGCTTGAGCCGGTCCCGCTTCGACGTTGAACTTGAGGCTGCGCTTCTCGCCGGTGGCGGTTACCAGCAGGTCGACGTTGTATTCGCCGGCTTCGTACTTGTTGGCTGGCATGGTGAACCAGGACCAGAAGTCTGGCTTGTTTGCCTGCTCTGGCACGATCAGGTTGGTCTGAACATCGCCGATCTGCTTGCTTTTGGAGGACCAGGTTGCCGTGACCCAGCCCGGCGTGTCACCGAACGTGACGTGATAGGCGACTCGCGGCAGCGCGTCGGCCCTAATCGACGTAACGAACGTGGCCGCGGGGTTGCCGTTGACGATCGCCGGCGCGATACCGGCGTTGTCGAGTTTCACCGGCGCCGGTGTCTTGCCGCCTTCCGGCGTAATCGTGAATTTCAACATGCGCTTCTCAGAAGTGCCGAGCAACTTTGCTTCGATGTCGTAGTCGCCGGGCGGGAAGGCGGCCCGGCAGGCGCCGCCTGTGCAGCCGTAGTCCCAGTACAGCGTGACGAAGCGCCATGCGCCCAGGTTCGCAATCTGGCGCTGGTGCTGGATAACCGTGCCGTTCTGCTTAACGTCTACGTCGACCCAGGCGCTGTGGGACGGCGCATCGTTGTCGTCGCTGAGCTTGTACCAGATGTTGGGGCTGCTCTTCTCGACCACGGAGGTGGCGAATTTGGCAGCGTCAGGGTCGGTCTTGGCGCCGGGAGCGAGCGAGTCGGCCAGCACGCCGAGCTGCTCGAACTTGACCTTGGAAGGAGGCAGGCCGGCCGTGGCACCTGCCGAAGGCGCCTCGTTTGAAGAGTTGGAGGACGGCTTGTCTGAGCCGCCGCCGCAGGCCATCGCCATACAAGCGATGGCAAACAGGGCGCAGTAAGTTACGCGAAGCACGGTTCGCTTCATAATCGGGAATCCCTTCCGGACTGCTAGAGAGGTTAGTTTGACTTCGCCATACTCGGGTTGGCGTTCGTTATGGTCAAGTAAATCTCGTTACCATAACCATTGCGGGGAGCTGTGATTGGTCGTGCGAAACGACCGTAAACGCGCGATTCAGGCCGGCGGGAGCTGGTCGCGCGCGATCAGGGCCGCGCCAATCGCCGGCGCGTCAGAGCCCAGTTGCACGTTGACCAGGCGCAGGTCGCGCAACGGCTGGGCGAAGGCGTCGCGCTGCAGCACTTCGCGCGCGGGGCCAAAGTAGCGCTCGCCGAACGCCAACAGCGAGCCGCCGAGCACGATGACCTCCGGGTTGAACACGTTGGCCAGGTTGACGAGGCCATCACCGAGGTAAGCTCCCGCCCGGTGGATGACGGCGTCTGCCGAAGAATCGCCCGCGGCCGCGGCTTCGCTGAGCAGCCTGGCGTCCGGCTCGACGCCCTGTTCTTTCACGAGGCGTGCCAGTACGCCCTGCGGTTCGGCTGCGACGATGGCCTGCGCGTCGAGGCCGAGGTAGGCGCCGCCCACCATCGCTTCCAGGCAGCCGCGGCGTCCGCAGTTGCAGGTGCGCCCCTGCGGTTCGACCAGCATGTGCCCGATCTCGCCGGCCGAGCCGCTGGTGCCGTTGTACAGCTTGCCGTCGAGGATTAGCCCGCCGCCGACGCCGGTGCCCAACGTGACATAAATCAAGTTGTCGGCACCCTGACCCGCTCCCAGGCGATGCTCCGCCACCGCACCGCAGTCGGCGTCATGGGAGAGCGTGCAGGGGAGCGACAAGAGCTCAGACAGGCGTGACTGCAACGGGACGTCGTGCCAGCCCTTGAGGTTCGGCGGGGTGGTGACGACGCCGCGTTTGAGGTCCACCGGGCCGGCTGCGCTGATGCCGACGCCGCTTAGCGTCCGGTTGCCTGCTGCCTCACGCACCGACGCTGCCATGCGCCGGATGACGGCCTCGGGACCGCCGTCGTCGTCGTCCGTAGGGCGCTGGTCACGGCCGACGACATTGTGCTGCGCATCGAAGATCAGCGTGAGGATTTTCGTGCCGCCGAGGTCTACGCCGGCCACGAGACGTTCGTCGCTCATGCTTCGATTCTAGCGCGGCCGCCGGGTACGGCTGATTACAGGAGGAGGGATGGGGGCAGCACGGAGTGTCAAGGTTGCGTCCGCCTAGCTGACGCGATGGCCTGGCAGTGACAAACCTGGCAGTCAGGCGTTGTGGTTCTGATTCTCCTCGCGGGGCCAGAGTTGCAGGCAGCGGTCGCCCCGCAATACGGCCAGGGTCGCCTGCATGTCGAGGTTTTGCAGCTCACGCAGCGCCTGCTCGCACTGCACGTCGATGCTCAAGTCCGTATCGGCGTTGACCTGACGGCGGATGCGGTCCCAGACGCCGGTCTCTTGCATGAACGCAGGCGAGTGCGGCCACGCCATGAACGTGAACGCCCTCGGCGCGCCCAGGGACGGGCGGCGCCGCTGCAGCCAGGCCAGGCGGTCGCGTGGCCCCGACGCTGGCTCGACGACCTTGACCATCGGCGTCTCCTTCATATCGGAGCGTTTGTCGACGATGAGACGCTCCGCAAAGTTCGCGAAGCCCACCGTAAACACATCAGCCTCGCTTACCAACTTGGCGATGTCGTCCAGGTCAACCAGCACACCGTTCTCTGAGTACATCGTTTGATCTTCGTTCCTAGCCCGCGTGCTCTGAAGGGCCGCGCCGGCGGCGATTGTAGTTAGACAAACCTACGGCCCGTCGAAATGACGGGCCGTAGGCGTGGTTACTGTGTCCGCCCCGACCGCATCAAGCAGTGGCGCAGTCTGTCAGTCCCGACTCGGGACCTAGTACATGGGCGGCGCGGCGGCCGCGGTCTTGCCCTCCGGGATGTCCGTGACCAGGCAGTTCGTGGTCAGGACCATGCCGGCAATGCTCACGGCGTTCTCCAGGGCGGAACGTGTCACCTTGAGCGGGTCGATGATGCCGCGCTGCAGCATGTCACCGAACTCGTCGCGGGCGGCGTCGTAACCCTGGCCGGCGGCCAGTGTCTTGACTTCCTGCACGATGACCGAGCCGTCCTGGCCGGCGTTGATTGCGATGCGGCGCAGCGGCTCTTCCAGGGCGCGGCGCAGGATCGTGATGCCGGTGCGCTCGTCGCCTTCAAGGTTGGTTGCGTCCAGAGCGCTCTGGGCGGCGATGAGGGCCACACCACCACCGGGGACGATGCCCTCTTCGATGGCGGCGCGTGTGGCGCTCAGGGCGTCCTCAACACGGTGCTTGCGCTCCTTGAGCTCGACTTCGGTTGCGGCGCCGACCTTGATGACGGCGACGGACCCGGCGAGCTTGCCGAGGCGTTCCTGCAGCTTCTCACGGTCCCAGTCAGACGTCGTCGTTTCCAGCGTCGCCTTGATCTGGCCGATGCGGCTCTCGATGTCCTCGCGGGCGCCGAAGCCTTCGACGATGGTGGTCTCGTCCTTGGCGATGACGACGCGGCGGGCGCGACCCAGGTCCTCGAGCTCAGCCGAGTCCAGCTTGCGGCCGAGCTCGTCGCTGATCACCTTGCCGCCGGTCAGGGCAGCCAGGTCGCCTAGGTTTTCCTTGCGGCGGTCGCCGAAGCCAGGGGCCTTAACGGCGACGACGTTGATCGTGCCGCGCATCTTGTTGACCGCCAGCGTGGCCAGGGCCTCGCCATCGCAGTCCTCACAGATGATCAGCATGTTCTTGCTGACCTTGAGCACGCGCTCGAGCACCGGCAGGATGTCGGCCACAGCCGAGACCTTCTTGTCGGTGATCAAGATGTAGGGGTCGTCGATCTCCGCTTCCATTTTCTCGGAGTTGGTCACGAAGTAGGGGCTGATGTAGCCACGGTCGAACTGCATGCCCTCGACGTACTCGACTTCCGTCTTGATGCTCTTCGACTCTTCGACGGTAACGACGCCGTCCTTGCCGACCTTCTCCATGACTTCGCCGATGAGGTCACCCACGGCGTCGTCGTTGTTGGCGGAGATCGAGGCGACCTGCGCCATTTGCTCGCGCTCGGTCACCGGGGTGGAGAGGCTGCGAAGCTTCTCGACAACTAGCTCGGTGCCCTTCTCGACGCCACGCTTGAGGGCCATCGGGTTGGCGCCGGCGGTGACGTTCTTCAGACCTTCGGCGACGATTGACTGACCGAGTACGGTCGCAGTGGTCGTGCCGTCACCGGCGATGTCGTTGGTCTTGGAGGCAATCTCCTTGGCCAGCTGGGCGCCGATGTTCGGGAAGGGGTCTTCCAGCTCGATTTCCTTGGCGATGGTCACGCCGTCGTTGGTGATCGTCGGAGCGCCGAACTTCTTGTCGAGGACGACGTTGCGACCCTTGGGGCCGAGGGTGATCTTCACCGCGTCAGCGAGGGCGTCAATGCCATCTTTCATAGCGGCCCGGGCTTCCTGGTCGAACAGAAGCTGCTTTGCCACGTTCAATTCCTCCGTGTGCAATGTGTTTAGTAACGAGGTAAGGGGTTAGCACTCAGGCGGAGCGAGTGCTAGTGAGATTGTGCGACATGCGACGGAGTAGTGCAAGGGGTTTGTATCAAACATGTCACGTTCCGAGTAGAGTGTCGGGCAGCGTGACGCTGCACCCACATTGCGCCTTCGTCTACTCACGGCGAGCGCTTGCGGCGACCATGCCTCCGTGGCGTCCGCGCCTCGGCGATATCGCGCGTGAAGGGAGATGACCACGATGCCGTTTTTCGAAAAGGGACCCGTACGCATTCATTACGAAGAAGTAGGCTCCGGCTTCCCTCTGCTGCTCATCCCCGGCGGCGGCCTCAACTCGGCGCTGTCTTCCTGGCAAACTGCATCGCCGTTCAACCCCATGGAGCGTTACGCCAACGACTTCCGCTGCATCTGCGCCGACCTTCGTAACGCCAACCCTGGCCTGAGTACCGGGCCGCTGGAGATTGACCGCCCCTGGGACTCCTACGCCGACGACCAGCTCGGCCTGATGGACCACCTGGGCATCCGCGAGTTCCTCGTCATGGGGTTCTGCATCGGCGGGCCGATGATCCTCAACCTGTGCAAACGCGCCCCTGACCGCATCGTCGCCGCTGCCATGATGCAGCCCAGCGGCTTTCGCCCGGAGATGCCGGACCTCTTCTACCAGAACAACATCAAGGGCTGGGGACCGCCGATGTGCGAAAAGCGCCCCGACGTGAACATGGAAATGGTGCACGACTTCCTGACCAGCATGTACACCAACCGCGCCGATTTTGTGTTTAGCGTCTCGCGCGAGGACGTCAAGGCGATCAAGACGCCGCTACTGATCGCCCCGGATGACGTTTCTGCGCACCCGCGCGCACGTGCCTTCGAGGTCGCCGGCCTGGCCCAGGATGTCGAGACGACACGGTTCCCCTGGAAGGACACGCCGGAGCGCATCGACGAGGCGGTGGAGCAGGCGCGCGCGTTCTTCAAGGCGCACCTACCCGCTGCGGTGAAGTAAGGAAGCCTGCATCCGATATTGACTTCGCCAATAGAACTGATACACTGGTATAGCTTGAAAGCTCACCTGTCCGGAGGCCATTTGGCCTCCGTTCTCTTTAAGCAAGGCACATGACCTCGAACAACGGTAACCTCTGGCTCGCGGAGACCCTCTGGCAACTCGGCGCATTCGAGTTCGGCGACTTCACTGTTGGTCGCACGGCGGTCGGTTCTCCCGTCTTCATAAACCCTCGCAAGATCATCGGGCACCCCGGCACGCTGGCTCGCGCTGCGCTCGTCATCCAGGAAGAGATCGAGACGCTGCAGGCCATGCGCCACCCTGAAATCCAGAAGTTCGACCTCGTCGCCGGAGTCCCCCTGGGTGGCCTGCACATTGCCACGGCCTACTCGCTGGCTTCGGACGTGCCGATGGTCTACCTGCACCCCGGGCGGGATGAGGACTCAATTGAAGGCGTGTACACGCCGGGCCAGACGGCGATCATCATGGATGACCTGGTTACCGGTGGCGGCAGCATTGCCGATACGGCCGAGGCGCTGCGTGAAGCCGGGCTGATAGTGCGAGACGCCTTCGTGCTGGTCGACCGGCAGCAGGGCGCTCGGGAGCGGCTCAAACGCCTGGGCATCAACATGCGCGCAGCTCTGACGCTGGAGAGCATCCTCAACGCCCTGAAGTTCAACGGCTACATAGAAGACGCCTGGTACCGCAAGTCAGTGCAGTATCTGGAGAAGAACCGCGGCGAAAACGGAACCAATTAGACCGCGATCGCGTCAGGTAACATAACGAGCAACACCAACCAATCCCACGCTAGGAGAAGTATGACTCGCATCATTTTGGCGCTAGCTAGCATTGCGCTCATTTTCAGCGTTGCCTGTGGAGGCGACGACAAGAAGGACGGAGGCATCCTTGGTGGTGGCTCCACCAGCGGTAGCAACACCAGCACCAAGGACCCGGTGGCCTTCGCCCAGGCGGCTGTCGTGACCCAGTTCAATGTCTTCGGTGGCTCCGTGGAGCCCCAGAAGCTCATCGACCTCTACCTGCCCGAGTGCACAACGGGTATCAAGCCCAGCGACATCACGGCGACCCTGGCCATGGTCAAGGCCTTCTTCCCTGACATCGGCAAGCTGAAGATTGAAGACATCGACCTAGCCAACCCCAAGGTCGAGAAGAACGGCAACGACGTCAAACTGACGATCAGCGACGTCAGCAAGGTTCGCGTCAAGACTAACGGCAAGTTCGTCAACGCCACCGAATTCATGAAGTCGATCGGTTTCACGGATCCGAGCGACTCGCCGCTCGAGGGCTTCAACGAGCCGCTCGAGCTGCGCGAGAAGGACGGAAGGCTCTACATTTCGAACTGTAACGACCTCAAGGACATCGCCACCTCTGCTGCCGCGCCGACCGCGACGCCTGCGCGCAGCAACCCGAGCCCCACGCCGCAGCGCTCGACCGGCGCAACGCCAACGCCCGGCCGTGCCGCCACCGCCACGATCGGCCGCGACATCGCGACGCCGACGCGCGGCAACACGCCTACCGCCGCTTCGACCCCGTCGAGTGCGGGCGCCGTCGTGAAGACAACGCCGACCGCCGCTCAGCAGTACCCGGCCGCGCTGCAGAAGGAGTTCATGGACGACTGCACGGGCGCCGGCGCCAGCCAGTCGGTCTGCCGCTGCATGCTCGACATCCTGGCCGTGCGCTACAACGAGGCGGCCTACCGCGAGCTCGAGCGCGCCATCTCGCGCGGCGACCGTGAGTCAGAGCTCACGGCGATCGTCAACGCCTGCACTCGCTAAGCAGACGGTCCGTTTAACAAGCAGAAGGCCCGCAGCAATGCGGGCCTTTCGTTTTGTCTCGTAATGTCGGGATTAGAGGAGACGGCGCAGCGGTTTGCGACCGGGCCGCGGGTCGTAGTTCGCCTTGAACATCTCAAGCTTATCGCGCTCGATCAGGTACTTACCGGCGAAGATTACCGCGGGCACCTTCTTCTGCTTGATCAGACGCCTGAGGCTCTGCGGGTGGATGCCCAGGATGCGGGCTGCCTCCACCAGGTCCATGTAGTTATCGAAGGGGTCGCTAACCATGTCTCTCGTGCGCAGCGCCATCTCCGGACGCGAACGCGGGGAAAATATAGCACAAAAGGCTAAAAGCGTTAAACCGTTTGCTGATTAATTTCCGTGCGCTGTACTTTTTCTTGTGTGCCGGGGCCTCCTGAAGAGCATTTGTTGGATGGCGCGGAGTTCCTCGGGCGCCGACGGCAGTAGGCCCAGCGGCCTGAGCGCACGGGGTGCAGGGGCGGAGCCCCGCACAAGGTTACGTAGAGTAGAAAGCCCGTAAGCCGCAAGAAAGAAATTCTCTCTGCCTCGGGAGAGGGTTAGGGAGAGGGCGGGCGCCGCCTCGGCAGTCCACCCCAGCGTAGAGCGGGGCTCCGCCCCTGCACCCCATTCGCTCAGGCCGCTGGGGCTACTGCCTTCGGCGCCCGGTCGTGTCGCGTCCTAAGCGTCGCACGGTAGCAATGGCATCGCGCCGCGTTACTTTTGTTAGCCACACCCAATGCTCCATTTATTGTTAGCCCCTACCATCCTCTATGTGTAGAATCGCCGTCGGAGGAGAGCACCCCTATGACAATGAACGACACCGAGTACAAAAGCTGGATCGAACGCGACGTCGCGCACCTGCTGCACCCGCAGTACACGCAGGCCGCCGCCCGCAACGCCATCATCTTTGCCCGCGGAGAGGGATCGCTCCTCTTTGACACGCAGGGCAAGGAGTACATCGACGGACTCTCCTCCCTCTGGAACGTTGCTGTCGGACACGGGCGCAAGGAGCTGGCCGCCGCCGCCGCCGCGCAGATGGGCGACCTCGCGTTCGCCAACGGTTACGTTGGTTATACCAACCAGCCGGCGATTGAGCTGGCCGAGCAGCTGGTACGCCGCAGCTATAGCAACATGGACGCTGTGTTCTTCGCCAACTCCGGCTCCGAGGCCAACGAAGTCGCATTCAAGCTGGCGCGGTTCCACTGGTTCCTCGAAGGCAAGATGGAGAAGGTTAAGATCCTTTGCCGCCGGCAGGCCTACCACGGCGGCACGCTGGCGACGACAGCCGCTACCGGCATCCCGCCGTTCTGGCGCGGCTTCGGCCCGCTGGACCCGACGTTCATCCGCTTCGGTGAGAGCCACAACTTCACGCCTTGCGGCATTGACTGCGCCGTGGCGTTCGAAGACGCGATTATCCGTGAAGGGCCAGACACGGTCGCCGCAATCATCGCCGAGCCCGTCCAGGGCGCCGGCGGCGTGATTCCGCCGGACCCTGCCTTCTTCCCCAAGATTCGTGAGATCTGCAACCGCCACAACGTGCTGCTGATCTCCGACGAGGTCATCACCGGCTTCGGCCGCACCGGGCGCTGGTTCGCCATGAGTCACTGGGACGTCCAGCCTGACATCGTGACCTTCGCCAAGGCCGTGACCAGCGCCTACGTACCGCTGTCCGGCGCCATCGTTTCGCAGCCCATCCACCAGCGCGTTCTCGACGCCGAGGACCGCTTCATGCACGGCTTTACCAACTCAGCCCACCCGGCCGCCTGCGCAGTCGCCCTGCGCAACCTGCAGATATTCGATGACGAAAACCTGGTGGAGAACGCCGCCGGCCTCGGTCAGCGCTTGCACACCGGCCTGCGCACGCTTCTGAGCGAAGACGGTGTTGGCGACGTGCGCGGCCTCGGCTTCATCGCCGGCGTCGAAATTATGCAGGACGTCGAGAAGCGCAAGCCGTTCCCCGTCGAGCTCAACGTGGGCGGACGCCTGGTCAACGCCTGCCGCGACCGTGGTCTGATTAGCCGCAACCTTGGCGACAGCTACCTGCTGGCCCCGCCGCTGTGCACCACGCCGGAGCAGGTCGACAAGATCGTCGAAATCGTGCGGGAGTCCGTCATCGACACGGTGGCCTGGGCCCGCCGCCAGAAGGCCGAGATTTAACCAAGCCTGCGGCATAAGCAACGAGCCCCGGTCGCGCGACCGGGGCTTTGCTTTGTCGCGCTAACATGGTCGGGATGCCTTTCGCGCTGCCCTTCTTGCTCACGTTTGACTTTGACTCCGACCAGGCGCTGCATGATGTGCTGCGTTCTGCGGGGCGCATCACCATCGTCCTCATCCTCGGGCTCGTGGCGCTGTGGCTGACGCAGCGTCTACTGACGCCGCTGCTGCGCGTCGCCGTGCGCGAGCAGATGGAGAAGGAGCCCGAGGTCGAGATCAAGAAGCGCGTCGACACTCTGAGTCACGTGCTCTACACGACGATCTCGATTGCGGTCGTGGTGCTAGGCGTGGTGACGATTTTGCCGGAATTCGGCGTCAACGCCGGGCCGTTGATCGCCGGTCTGGGCCTCGTCGGCCTCGCCGTAGGCTTCGGCTCGCAGAACCTGGTCAAGGACGTGATTAACGGCATGTTCATCCTGGTCGAGAACCAGTACGGCCAGGGCGACGTGGTAAACATCGCCGGAAAGAGCGGATTCGTCGAAGACATCAACCTGCGGCGCACCGTGCTGCGAGACCAGGACGGCGCCGTGCACTTCGTCCCGCACAGCCAGATAACGACCGCCACCAACATGACGAAGGGCTTCTCGCGCATCAACCTGAGCCTGCACGTGCCCTTCGACGCCGACATCGACCGCGTTTTCGACCTGATAAACCAGGTTGGCGAGGACCTGGCTGCCGACGACGTCTTCGGGCCGAAGATTACGTCAGCTCCCAAGGCCCTGCGCATGGAGGACATGAAGGGCGGTGTCATCGAGGTCAAAATCGTCGGCGAGACGGCACCGATGGAGCAATGGGAGGTCATGGGTGAGCTGCGCCGGCGCCTCAAGCGCGCCTTCGACGCCGCGGGCATCGCGGCCGGCAGCGCCGTCCCGACTGTCGTAGTCACCTCGCCGGCCACCGTTGCCGCGACCGTCGCCCAGGCAGAGCCCGAGCCGGCAGCCGAGGAGCCGTCGAAAACCTTAGGCTAAAATGCGCCGCATGCCTGACGTGAGCCCTGCGAGCCTTGCTTCCGACATCCAACGCATCGCCGACGCGTGGGCGCCGCAACGGGCGGAACGACAGCGCCGTCGCCATCTCGACCGCGCCGACTTCGATGCGCTGCGAGATGCGGGATACCTCCTTTGTGCAGTGCCGTCCGACCTGGGCGGCCTCTGGCGATCGGTACCGGAGTCGACGCGTTTCGTCTCCGAATTGCTGCGGATGTTGGCGCGATCGGACCCATCGGTAGCTCTCGTGGCGGCGATGCATCCCGCCGTCCTGCAGCCCTACGCCGCATTGCCGGATGACGCAGTAGCCGGCTGGCCGGAGCAGCGGCGCTGGATATACCAAACGGTGCTCGACGGGGGCCAATGGGGAACGATCGTCTCCGAGCCGGGAAGCGGCGGTAACTCCGCCCTGAGCAAGGCCGAGCTTAGCGTCGACGACCAGGGACGCGACGTGCTTAGCGGACGCAAGCATTTCGGCAGCGGCTCCGGCGTCACGTCCTACATGATTACCAACGCGCTCGCCGAGGGCGCCTCAGCTCCAGGCACGTTGTTCCTCGACGTCCGAAACGTCCCGTGGGACGGATCGACCGGTATGAAGATCATCGCCGAGTGGGACGGGCATGGCATGGCGGCGACGCAAAGCCACTCTTTCCAATTCGAAAACTTCCCGGTTATCAAATGCCTGCTGACCACCTCGTTTCCGGCGGCAGGCTTCATCGCAACCCTGTTTTCAGCGGTCATCCTCGGCGTGACCGAAGCGGCGATGGCAGCCGCCCGTGAGGAGCTCGGCCGCAAACGCGACGCGGCATCGCACTACCAGCGCAGCGAATGGTCGCAGGCGGAGCTCGAGGAGTGGCTGCTGCACCAGGCTTACGAAGGCATGCTGCGCGAGGGCGAGACGGGTGGCTCAGCGTTCCGGCTGCTGCAGGGCAAGACGGCGATGGCGCAGCTCGCCGAATCGCTGACATTGCGCCTGACGCGCATCGTGGGCGGCAGCACGTTCGGCCGCGGCTCACCCTACGGCTTTTGGTTCGAGGACGTGCGGGCCCTCGGTTTCCTGCGTCCGCCCTGGGTGCTGGCCTTCGACAACCTCTGGGCGATGTCGTGGGCTCAGACGTGAGTTCTTACGACTCCCTGGCACGCTAGGCTATGAACCTATAAAGCGCGTAGAATGCGCCACGGAATCTTTAAGCACTGATACGTTCGGGGGGAAACATGAAGACAGTCGCGGTCGAGTCTACCGCTGAGGCTTACATCGAACTGCTCGCGGCGCGCGGCGTCGATTACTTCTTCGGCAACGGCGGTACGGACTTCGGTCCCATCGTCGACGCTTACGCGAAGCGCCTGGCGCAGGAGCTGCCGGTCCCGAAGCCGGTGACCGTGCCGCACGAAATCACCGCGATGGCGATGGCCGCGGGCTACACCATGGTCACGCGCAAGCCGCAGGTCGTCATGGTCCACACCATCCCCGGAACGGCGAACGCCACCGGTGGCCTGATCAACGCCCGCGCCAGCAACGTACCTATGTTGTTTAGCGCCGGCCGCACGCCTCTCACCGAGAGCGGCATGAAGGGCTCGCGCAACGGCGGCATCCACTGGGCGCAGGAGTCACGCGACCAGGGCAGCATGGTGCGAGAGTGGGTGAAGTGGGACTACGAGCTGCGCAGTGGCGTCGACCTCGAAGGCGTTGTCGACCGTGCACTGGCGATTACGCAGTCTGAGCCCGCCGGTCCGGTCTACCTCAGCCTGCCTCGCGAGGTCCTGGCCGAAGAGATCGAAGAGTTCTCTTACTCGGACCGCCCGCGTATGCAGCCCAACGTTGGCATGGCTAGCCCCGACAGCATCAAGGAAGTCGCCCGTCTGCTGGCGGCGGCGAAGAACCCCATTCTCCTCACCGGCGCCGCGGGCCGCGACCCCGAAGCGGTGCCGCACCTGATCAAGCTGGCTGAGACGCTGAACATAGGCGTCTTCTCCGGCGGCACGCACATGAACTTCCCCGTGACCCACCGTCTGCACCAGGGCGCTCAGGCCGGCCCCAACCTGGGCGAGGCCGACGTGATCATCACCATGGAAATGGACGTGCCGTGGATGCCGTCCATGACCTCCGGCCCCAGCGAGAACGCCACGGTCATCGGCATTGGCCAGGACCCGCTGTACACGAACTTCCCGCTGCGCAGCTTCCCGGTCCACCTCAACCTCCACGGCGCGCCCAAATACACGCTGGAAGCACTGAACAACGCTCTCAAAGCTGAGAAAATCGACGCCAAGGCGGTCGCTGAGCGCGGTGAGCGTTGGACCGCAAGCCACGCCAAGATCCGTCAGAACGCCAAGGACCGCGCTGCAGCCGGCAAGGACAAGACGCCGATCGACAAAGCATGGGCGTCGGCTCAGCTGGCCGAGCTCTGGGACAAGGACATGACCTTCGTCAATGAGCTAGGCCTTGATGTGACGCAGTTCGAGTGGGAGACGCCTGAAGAGTTCTATGGCGTCTCGACCGCGGGAGTGCTCGGTTGGGGCGTCGGCGCCGGCCTCGGCGCCAAGCTCGCGGCCCCGAACCGTACCGTCATCGCCGCCGTCGGCGACGGCTCGTACATGTTCGGCGTGCCGGAGGCGGGTCACTTCGTCTCTCGCAAGATGAACCTGCCCGTGCTGTTCGTTGTGTGGAACAACGCGCGCTGGAACGCGGTCAAGAGCGCCACGGTCGGCGTCTACCCCGAGGGCCACGCCGTCAACACCAACAGCTTCCCCTTCACCGACCTCGGGCCGAGCATCGAGTACCACAAGATCTGTGAGGCTGCCGGTGGCTACGGCGAGCTGGTCGAGGACCCGGCGCAGGTCAAGGCCGCCTTCGAGCGCGCCCTGCACGCTGTGCGTGTCGAGGGCCGTCAAGCGCTCCTCAACATCGTGGGCGCGTAAGCGTAAGCAAACGGTTAGCGATTCGAAGGGGCCTCGTAAGGGGCCCTTTCGTTATTCTGTAGTGCATGAAGTTTGTTCCGCTCGCGACCGCGTTTTTCGTCGGCCTTGTCGCCGTCATCCTGTTTGCGGACATGGGCCGCCTGGGTCCGCTTCAGGTCATCTACTCGTTTAAGCATGGCGATAAAGCGATGCATTTCCTGCTGCTCGGCACGCTTGCACTGCTTGTAGACCTCGCCCTCATGCAGGCGGTGCAAGTGCCGAATCCCCGCCTGCTCGCCATCGCCGGCAGCGCTGTTATCTTGGCGCTGAGCTCGTTCGAAGAGTTCTCGCAGCTCTGGGTGCCGGTGCGGTCCCCGGACTGGTACGACCTGCTGGCGAGCTACGCCGGAATCGTCTTTGGCACATTCCTAGCGCTGGCCCTCGCCGATTACGTCCGTGCCTCTAAGCGCGCGCCGGGCAATACTGCCTAGCAATGCTCGAATACGTCCTATGGCACCAACCCAGCCCTGGCATCGACGCCGAGCGCTACGAAGCAGCGCTCTCCGCGTTTCACGAGGCGCTGCGTCGGGCGCCGCCACGAGGCTTCATACGCTCGCGCTCATACCGCGTCGAGAAAGCGGCGTGGATCCCGGGTGAGAACGGTTACGAAGACTGGTACGACGTCGTCGACTACACGTCGCTGGGGCTGCTCAACGAAGCAGCGGTGGCGGCGCGCCTGCGTCCCGCGCACGACGAAGCGGCTTCGCTCACCGGCTACGGCTCCGCCGGTCTCTACGAGCTCGTTCGGGCCGCGCCGCCCGACCTGCCGGCATCCACGGGTTGTCTGTGGTTGAGCAAGCCCGCAGGTGAGACCTACGAGGCCTTCAAGGCCGACGTTCAGCAGCAGTTCGGCGCCTCCGTCGACTTTCACATACGCCAGATGACCTTCGGGCCGGCTCCAGAGTTTTGCGTCGCAGGCAGCCCGTCGCTAGCGTCCGCGCTTGTGCCTTCAGCGTGGGCCGCGAAGTACACCCAGCGAGAGCTCGTGTGGCCATATGGTCCTTACTCGCCAGCGGGGAAGAACGGATAAACCGACGCGCACCGTACAAGTCCATCCGTTTATCTGTTCCCTATCCGTTGACTATCGCGAGTCGTAAGATCGCTGCACGAATAGGAGGGCTCACGATGGGCGAAATCCTCGGTATCGGTATCAGCCACTTCCCCGGTTTCATCTACAACGACAGCGATATGTCGATGCGCATCAAGCAGACGCTGACCAGTCCCAAGGTGCCCGAGCACCTCAAGGACCCGGCGAACTGGCCCGCGGAGATGCGCCGCGAGTGGGCTGACGATGAGGGTACGGCGTTCGCTTCTCGGCATCGCGCCGAGTTCGTCGATGGCGTGCGCAAGCTGCGTTCGGCGCTGGACGAGTTCAAGCCAGACCTCGTGGTGATTTTCGGCGACGACCAGTACGAGAACTTTAAGGAAGACATCATCCCGCCGTTCTGCGTGTTCATTCAGGACGAGTTCCACACCCAGCCTTACATGAACGGCCCGCGTGCCGCCTCGGCGCGTGCTGGTGGCAAGGCGCCGCCCAACGTCTGGGAAGAGCCGGACGACATGTGGTACACGACGCCGGGCCACCGCGAGGCCGCGAAGTACCTGACGACGGAGCTGCTGAAATCTGACTTCGACATGCCGTACTCGTACAAGCTGTTGCACCACGAGGGCCTGGGACACGCCTTCATGTACACGCAGCTTTACCTCGATTACGACCGCACCGGTTGGGACTATCCGATCGTGCCGATTGCTGTAAACGCCTACGGGCGCAACATCATCCGCGGCAAGGGCATGTCAGGCGCCCTGTTTACCAGCGGCGAGGCCGAGTACGACCCGCCGGGCCCATCGCCGAAGCGCTGCTTCGAGCTGGGTCAGAACGTGGCGCGCATCCTGCGCGACAGCCCGTGGCGAGCTGCGATCGTCGGCTCGTCCAGCTGGTCGCACGCCTTCCTCACCGACAAGAACAGCTGGATCTACCCCGACGTGGCGACCGACAAGGACCGCTTCGCCGAGCTCAAGGCCGGCAACTACACGGCCTGGCGCGACCTCAAGTCAGAAGACCTCGAGGCCTCGGGCGAAAACGAGCTGCTCAACTGGATCCCGCTGGCCGGCGCCATGCACGAGCTCAACCAGAAGCCCTCGTACTGCGAGTTCATCGAGAGCTACCTGATGAACTCGTGCAAGTGCGTGGCTTTGTTCCCGCCGAAGTAGCCTTTCTGGGCGCCCAACGTCGCGAACAAACGCCCCGTCTATGCTGGACGGGGCGTTCGTTTTGTGACTCCTATAAGTCCTTAAACATTGTTGCCGATTAGTCCATAGGTTGCCTTTGCGCGGTCAAAGAACGGTGCTAGACTGCCCGAGGTCTAAAAATCCCCCGTCACTGCACACACGGAAGAAGGGCGAGACGTCTCTCGCCCAGTTGTCATGCGTCACTCAAAAGACGCAGAAAGGGATTGCACCTTGTTTAACGGTCAGAAATCTTTCGACGTACACGGACACGTCACCGCGCCGGACGCTTACCGCGCCGCGGCCACCGGTCTGATGGCGTCCAACACGCCTCAGGCCCGAAGCGTCCTGATGCGCCCCGACGCAGACCGCCCTGGGCCCCTGCGTGACGAGAACTTCAAGCAGCTCGTCCTCAAGCAGCACGTCGAGTACATGGACGAGCGCAACATCGACGTCCAGATCATCGGACCCCGCCCCTTCATCATGATGGGCTGGATGCCGAACTACGAGATCCTCGTCTCCTGGACGCGCCTGACCAACGACGCCATCGGCAAGCAGGTCTCCTACTTCCCGGACCGCTTCCTCACGTCGATGCAGCTGCCGCAGAACTGCCACGCGCCGGACAGCAAGCACATGCTGGACGAAATCGACCGCTGCAAGAAGGAATGGGGCGCGATGAGCGTCTACGTTGGCCCCGATCCGGAAGGCCTGCGCCAGACGCCGGGCATGGACAAGCCGTACTGGTACGACCTGTACGAGAAGTGCCAGCGCGACGGTCTGCCGATCATCGTCCACGGCACCAACCACCAGGACCAGCGCCTGACGCCGATCAACCAGAACTACCAGGTCGGCTTCCTGACCGAGCAGTTCATCGCCAGCCAGCTCCTGGGCTTCAGCGACGTCTTCGACCGCTACCCTGAGCTCAAGGTGATCATCTGTCACTGTGGCGGCGCCCTCTCGCGCTTCGCCCCGACGGACAACCACAACTTCCAGCGCGACACGAGCAACAACCTGTTCTACGACACCTGTGCTTACGAGCCGACCTTCCTCGAGGCCGGTATCAAGCAGAAGGGCGTATCGCAGATGGTGTTCGGCACCGAGGCGCCGGGCTCCGGCCGCCACGTTGACCCGCGCACCGGCCGCTCTGGCGACAACGTCATCCCGACGCTGCAGGAAGCCGCCTACCTGACGGACGAAGACCGGATGAACATCATCCACAACACGCCCCTCAAGGTGGTCCCTGCCTTCGGCAAGGTCTAAGCCACTCTCGGAACGTCCGAGTAACAAACGGCGGGCTCGTAAGAGCCCGCCGTTTTCTCTTTTGAAGAATTCGCAAATTCCCACGAAACGCTGTAAGAACGCGAGCTCTCGACTGTCTAACCCACAGAACGGTCAGCCGGGTAGACAGGAGAGCAGGCAATGAGAATTCACACGACGCTTCTCAAGGCATTCGCCGCCGCTGCGATTGCGATTTCGACCGCCATCGGCCTCACGTCGCTGGCCGGTGGCGCGGCGTCGGCCGATGGTCCCAAGCCTGGGCGAGAGGCGGTCTACTACACGATCACGCTCACCAACGGCACTGTCGCCGAATCCGGTGGTCTGCTCCCCGCGATTTCTCAGCCCGGCATCATCGGTGGCTTCAAAGCGATGACGGGCGCTGAGCAGCGGTGCCCTTCGCTCATCTGCGGGAACAACGGCTCTATCACGAGCACCCCTTCTTCAACTAGCGCAGCACGAAACGGGAGGTGTCGACAATGAGCACGCTCGTAAGCATCCGCAGAGTCCTCGGCGCGGTGACGATCGCCGGCACGGTCTGTCTGACGTCGCTTGCCGGGGGAGCGGCCTCGGCTGACGAACCCTGGTTTGCCCCCGCAAACACGAAGTACTCGCCCGTGAAGCTGCAGCGCACTGCCGCTCCTGCCACAAACCAGATAACGGCTGGGATCTTGAGCACATCCGTCACTGGAGGGCGACCGTTCGTGATCTGCGACAAGATGGGTTGCCGCGAGTTTCCTGGTCCGCAGTAGTGAGTGATTGCTGCATTAAATAGTCGGTTTCGTGATGTTCGTGAGACGCCCTTGATAGCAAGGGCGTCTTCGTCTTTGGCTCCGGTTAGCAACTCCTTCCATACGCTGGAAGCAAACCCGCAAGGAGGGAAATGAAATGGGAGGAAAACTCCGGTTATTAGGCTTAGCAGCGTTAGTTGCAGCGTTGGCCGTAGCTGGCTCTGCCCGCTTCATGTCGACGCCTGAGAAGGCAGAAGCGGCTGCCGCCTACAACGTCAACGTGATCAGCCAAACGTGCACAGGCGATGGCTACGTGCGCATCAACCTGGCCTGGGGCGCGCCAATGGAGGGTGCGCAGTGGATAGACCTGTCGTTGGCCAACAACGGCTTCTTCCCGGGCACGTTCCTGGGCATCGGTCCGTTCGGCGCTTACGACGGCTCCGGTACGTGGGCTGGTCTGCAGCCCGGTCTGCTGCACTTCCTGCGCATCAACACGGTGAATCAGTTTGGTTACTGGACTCCCAGCCAGACGATCAGCTTCACAACCCGCGGCGACTGCGGAGCGTTCATTGCGTACCAGCCGCCGGTCCTGACCTATACGCCGAGCGTGCTCTCGCAGGAATGCCTGGCCGATCATCGTGTGCGCGTGTCGTTCAACTGGTTCGTGTCGCCCGCTACCGCCGGTGCCACGGCTCCGAGCGCGGTCTACGCTGACCTGTCAGTGGTGGACAACCGTTTCTTACCGGGCAACTTCGTTGGATACGGCCAGATCGTTCCGTCGCAGCAGTACCTGATGTGGGACGGCCTGCTGCCGGGCCGCGTCCACTTCTTCCGGCTCAACGGCTTCGGCCCCTTCGGATGGATGCCTTCGCAGCCGGTGAGCTTCACGACGATCGCCTGTTAAAGGCGAGTCGCCTCACGAAAAGGCCGGTACCCTCGGGTGCCGGCCTTTCTATGTTCGACACGCTTCTTTCACGTCGTGCTTGAGCGCATTTAACAATTGCAGCGGCGTAGCGTAGTCCACTAACAGTGGGACGAAGTTCAAGAAAGAGGCCTCCAAATGTCCCACGATGACGACGCTCCCGCCGGCCGGCTAATGACGCGGCGAGAGGTGCTGGCGCTGTTTGGCTCGGCGGGCGCCGCGTTGCTCGTCGCCTGCTCCGGCGATGACGACAACGGCAAAACCGTTACGCAGCCGGAGGCGAGCACGAGGGCGCCATCAGCGTCGCCGCAGGCCGCCGGTGCGCCAGCCGTGTCTGCCACCACCAGCGCCGCCGTGCCGCAGTGCGTCGTACGTCCGGAGCAGACGGAGGGCCCGTACTTCGTCGATGAGAAGCTCAACCGCGGCGATATCCGTACGGACGCCTCGGGCGGTACGCCGCGGCCGGGCGTGCCGCTGCAGCTGACGTTCAACGTCTCCCGCGTCAGCAACGCCAACGCCTGCACACCGCTTCAGAGTGCCATCGTCGACGTCTGGCACTGCGATGCCGCGGGACAGTACTCAGACGTCGACGACCGAGCCATCGGTTTCAATACCAAGGGTCAGAAATGGCTGCGAGGCTTTCAGAACACCGACGCATCAGGCAAGGCGACATTTACGACGATCTTCCCCGGCTGGTATCAGGGCCGCGCCGTGCACATTCACTTCAAGATCCGCAGCGGCAGCTCACAATTCACTTCACAGCTGTTCTTCAACGAAGCGCTGATCGACCAGGTCTACGCTCAGGCGCCTTACACCCAGAAGCAGGGCAAGTACATGCGCAACAGCGAAGACGGCATCTACCGAGACGGCGGCTCTCAACTCATGCTGGCGCCGACGAAGACCGGCGACGCTTACGTCGCGAGCTTCGACATCGCTTTGAAGGCGTAACCGGCGCGGCGAATCGTCAGACCCCATAAGGCGCCTTAAAGAAACGTCAACCTGATGACTATCTGTCGGGGCGCTGCGTATAATGCGCCTCGGCGCCCGTAACAGGCGTTTCGTTTTGGGGAGGACGCGCAGCCGCATGACCAACGCTTCGTTCGAGCTCATCAGCTACGAGAAGGACGGCCACGTCGCAGTCATCACGATCAAGCGGCCGGAGTTCATGAACGCGCTCAACCCGCCTGCGACGGCCGAGATGCACCAGGCGTGGGAAGATTTCAACGCCGACCCCGAGATGTGGGTCGCCATCGTCACGGGCGAGGGTGACAAGGCGTTCTCTGCCGGTATGGACCTGCGCTGGCGGGCCCAGCAGGACGCCGCCGGCGCGCCGCAGCAATCCCCGGGCGAGACGGTAAGGGGCGGCTTCGGCGGCCTGACCAATCCACGCGAAGTCGAGATTTGGAAGCCCATCATCGCCGCGGTCAACGGCTATGCCTTGGGCGGTGGCCTCGAGCTGGCGATGGCGTGCGACATTATCGTCGCAGCGGACACGGCGCGATTTGGCCTGCCTGAGGTTACGCGCGGCATCGTCGCCGGCGCCGGCGGGATGCACCGCCTGCCGCGCCAGATACCCCTGAAGATCGCGATGGGCTACATGCTGACCGGCAAACACATGCCGGCGGCGGAGGCGCACCAGTGGGGCCTGGTCAACGAGGTCGTGCCGGCGGACAAGCTCATGGAAACGGCGAAGCGCTGGGCGGCCGAAATCTGCGCCGCCGCCCCGCTGTCGGTGCGCGCCTCGAAGCAGTCGGCCTACATGGGCCTCGAGACGACGCTTGAGGACGCGTATAACACGCGCTACCCGGCGTTCCAGGCGATGCAAGGCTCCGAAGATTCTAAAGAAGGGCCGCGCGCCTTCGCCGAGAAGCGCAAGCCGGAGTGGAAAGGGAAGTGAAAGCAGCTAGCGAATAGCAAGTCGTAACCAGGCAGACCTGCGCTCTCCTGGTTACCAGTTGCCGGTTGCTAGTTGCTGTGTCGCCATGACGCAGCAAGAGATCTCAAACTACTCGGGTCCACTCGACGGCGTCCGCGTCCTCGACCTCACGACCCACATCGCCGGCCCGTACTGCACCAAGCTGTTCGCCGACTACGGGGCGGATGTCATCAAGATCGAGGCGCCGGATGGTGGTGACGTCACGCGCCGCATGGGGCCGTTTCTCAAAGACGAGCCCAACCTCGAGAAGAGCGGCCTCTTCCTGCACCTCAACACCAACAAAAAGAGCGTGACCCTGGACGTAGAGACGCAGGCCGGCCGCAAGGCGCTGTTGGCGCTGGCGAAGGACGCAGACATAATCGTCGAGAGCTTCTCGCCCGACTTCATGCCGTCTATCGACCTCGACTACGACGCGTTCGAGGCCGTCAACCCACGCATCGTCATGACCAGCATCTCGAATTTCGGTAGGACAGGACCTTACAAGGACTACGCCGCGTCCGAGATCACGCTGTACGCGCTGGGCGGCACGATGATCTCCACCGGCATCCCAGACCGCGAGCCGGTGAAGCTGGGCTTGACGGTTGAGCAGTTCTACGCCGGCATGGTCTGCGCCACGGCAACCATGGGCGCGTTCATGGGCGCAGCGCTGTCGGGCGAGGGCCAGCACGTCGACATGTCGCTAATGGAAATCATGGTTGCCAACCAGGACCGCGCTGTGCAGGGCCACATGATTTACCAGTACACGGGACCCGGCGCCGGACGTACCGGTGGCGGCAGCCCTGGCCGCACGATCGTGCCGGTCGGAGTTTACCCAACCATGGACGGCTACGTGCAGTTCTTCGCCCTGACTCCAAGATGGGACCGTATTTGCGCCATGATCGACCGCCCGGACCTGGTCAACGACCCGCATTTCACGGCGCCGGAGAATTTCGCCGGCAATCCGGAAGTGAAGGAAGAGTTCGACGGCATCCTGCTCGAGTGGTTGCTCACGCATACCAAGCGTGAGGTCATGGAGAAATCGCAGGCCGCAGGTCACCCGTGCGGTGCGATTAACACCATGGCCGACGTGTTCGAAGACCCGCATCTCGCCGCGCGTAACTTCTTCCAGACCATCGACCACCCGGCGACCGGCCCACTGCAATACCCGGGGCCTCAATTCCGCATGAGCGAGACGCCCTGGCGCGCCGGCCGAGCGCCGCTGCTGGGCGAGCACACGTCCGAGGTGCTGCAAGGCGCGGGTTATTCGGTGACAGACATCGCCCGTCTGCGCGAACAGGGAGCTATCTAGATGACCCTTCGACAAGCTACGGGTGGTGCCAAGCTGCCGTTGGAAGGCATTCGCGTTATCGACATGTGTGTCGTCTGGGCCGGGCCGTTCGGTTCGGCGCTGCTGGGAGACCTCGGCGCGGAGGTCATCCGTGTCGAGACGGTGCAGTACTGGGACGTCAACAACCGCATCCCCGGCAACCCTGAGGCGATGCGCGAGCACGGCGCCGCCGACGTGGCGCCTGATGCGACGCCCTGGGATACCAGCCCCAACGCCAACAGCGTCGGTCGCAACAAACGCAGCGTGACCATCGACTTGCGGCGTCCGGAGGGGCAGGAGATCTTCCATCGCCTCGTCGGCGTCAGCGACATCTTCATCGAGAACAACTCGCCCGACTTCGTCGAGAAGGCGTCGCTGACCTACGACGTGCTCTCGAAGGTCAACCCGAAGCTGATCATGTGCTCGATGCCGGCCTTCGGCACGTTCGGGCCGTACTCTCGCTTCCGGGCCTTCGGCGCCAACATGGAGGCCGTCGTCGGCCACTCGCTGTTGCGCGGGTACACGGACACGGACCCTACTCACAACACCGGCGTGTTCCTGGCTGATGCGTGTGGCGGCGCCACGGCGGCGTTTGCCCTGATGTCGGCGCTGTACCACCGCAACAAGACGGGCCGCGGCCAGTTCATTGACATGTCGCAGGCGGAGAACGTTTCGCACACCCTGAGCCAGGCCGTCATGGACTACTCGATGAACGGGCGGGTGCAGTCGACCATGGGCAACCGCGACTCCTCCCGCGCGCCTCAGGGCGTTTATCGCTGCCAGGGCGACGATGCCTGGCTGGCGCTCTCATGCGGCTCGGACGAAGAATTCGCAGGTCTCTGCGGCGCCATGGACCGTGCTGACCTGCTGACGGACGAGCGGTTCGCCGACTCGCTCAGCCGATACGCCAACCAGGACGCTCTCGATGCAGAGATCACCGAATGGACGCAGACACAGCACAACTACAAGGCGTTTCATCGTCTGCAAGAGCACGGCGTCGCCTGCAGCCCGGTGCTCTCGCCCGCTGACGTTTTCGCCGACCCGCATCTACAGGCACGCGGTATCTGGCAGCAGCTCAAGCACCCGGCGGCCGGCACGCACTACTACCTCAAGTCGCCGCTGAGCCATATGTCGAAGACGCCGCTTTCCATTTATCGCCCCGCCTCGACCCTGGGCCAGGACAACGAGTACGTCTACAAAGAGCTCCTCGGCTACAGCGAAGAGGAGTTCCAGCGCTTCAACGACGAGCATATCGCCGGCAAGACCTTCCTCGACCCGAAACGGCCCGCAGGGCGGTGACGATCCGTCTATAATTCGCGCCACGTTGAAAACGCTGGCGAAACCTGCCGAGCTCATGGAAGCTGCGCGTGACCTCGTGCCGTCGCTCGATGCCTGTTGGGCCGAGACCGAGGCAGGTCGCAAGCTACCGCACGGCGTCGTTGAGCAGGTACGAGACGCCGGGCTCTACAGCATGGTCGTGCCGCAGGAGTTCGGCGGCGCGGCGACCGACCTGCATACGTTCGTCGAGGTGCTTGAGACGGTGGCGCAGGGCAACAGCGCCGCGGCCTGGGACCTTGCGGCATCGTCCGTAGCGACGCTATTTGCGCTCGGCCTGCCGGCGAAGGGCCTCGAGCATGTCTACGCCAAGGGGCCTCACGTGATCTTCGCCGGCACCGCCACAATCGACCGCGACGCCGCCAAGGCCGTGCCGGTCGAAGGCGGTTACTCCGTCACGGGACGCTGGCGTTTCGGCAGCGGCTGCGAAGACGCCGACTGGTGCATCTCCAGCGCCGAGGTTGCTGGCCGGGGCGAAAAGCCGGGCCCTGACGCCGAAATGCGCTACGTGATCTTCCCGCGCGCCGACGTCAGCGTTATCGACACCTGGCATGTCATTGGCATGCGCGGCACCGGCAGCCACGATTGGTCGGTCACAGACGCCTTTGTGCCGGCGGAGCGCTCCGAAATGAGCTACCTCGTGCAGGGGCCAAACGTGCCGCGGCCGTGGAAGGGTCCGTTGTACCGCATGCCGCTCGCGTCGATGACAGCGCTGCACTTCAGCTCCGTCGCCACGGGCCTGGCGCGACGCGGCATAGACACGCTAATGGACCTCGCAGGCGCCAAGACGCCGCACCGGGCGCCGGGCCTGCTCAAGACGCGCGTGCAGGTGCAAGACGCGGTCGCCCGCGCGGAGGTAGCGCTGGAATCGGCACGCGCCTACCGTAGCGAAGTTCTGCACGACGTCTGGCGCTCGCTCGCGGCCGGCGAAGCGCTTTCGATTACACAGCGCGCACGGCTACGGCTCGCGGGCGCAAACGCAGTCGAGAGCGCCGCGAAGGCCGTCGACCTGATGTACGTGGCCGGCGGGACGACGTCGATCGAAGAAGGCTTCCCCTTGTCGCGCATCTTTCGCGACGTCCACGTCATTGCCCAGCACATCACGGTGCTGCCGCTGCAGTACGAGCAGATCGGCAAGGCCATGCTGGGAATCGAGCTAGACCCCAACCGCCCGTTCTAACCGCAGGTCGAATCGTCGAAGCAAACTGGTCTGCCGACGGCCCCTCGCCCTTCGAGGGCCTCAGGGACGAGTTCGGGTCTCGGTCGTTTCTACGGCCCTCAGAACACGGCGATTGGGTTTACCGGCGAGCCTGTGGTGTTGTGCAGGCGCAGCGGGCCTATCGAGACCATAAACTCCCAGCGGTTGCGCGCTTTGCATGCCTCGGCGACGTCCTCGAGGTTGGCGTTGTCGAGGATCCACAGGCCCATCGCCGTGATTCCTACCTGGTGTATGGGCTGCGTGACCTTCGTATAGGGCGTCGGCCGTACGTCGTTGCCTGTGTCCGAGCCCAGCACCGCGATGCCGCGTTCGTGGAACAACGGCAGGCAGGCAGCCTGGCACGCCGTCGAACCAACTGAGCCCGGGGCCGGGCCTTCGACCTCGCGGCGGTGAAGCTGACCCGTACGGATCAGCAGAACGTCGCCTTCTTCGACCTTGAAGCCGCAGCGCTCCTCGGCAGCCAGGATGTCTTCCGGCATAACGCCCTCGCCGCGTTCGACCCAGTCGATACCGCGCACCAGAGGCACGTCGACCAGGACGCCGCGCGTGAGGAAGCCGTTTTTCGCAGCGCCGACTGACATAACGGTGGCGCCCATGCTGGTCGAGACCAGATGCGCGGGGCGGCCGTTGTAGGTCTTGCCGTTCCAGAAGAAGTGCGCCAGCGAATCGACGTGAGTCACGGCGACACCGTGAAACACCATGCCGATGTAGTCGATCGCCGCCTGGTTGGCGCGCGCCGATACCTTGTCGCCGGACGCCCAGCCCTCGCCCGACTCGAGCATGTAGTGCACCGGCGGGCTCGGCACGTCTGCGGCAGATTCCCAGAGGATGTCGCGCGCCAACGACACCGTGACGCCTTCCCGCACTGTCGCCAGCGCACGCAGCGTTTTCTCCGGCGTTATCAGGTTGGGCGTGCCGAGCTCGTCGTCGGCGCCCCAGCGTCCCCAGTTCGAGAGCTTGTCGAAGTAAGTAAGGACCTCGTCCTCGCTTGGTACCTGCGCTGCCATATCGCTGCCTCCCTTAATACTCGCGGCGATTATGACGCGACGCACCGTATCGCGTCTGCAACCTCGCACCATGTGCAGTTATGCGCAGGTTTGCACGCTTCGCTTAGGGTGGAGAAAAGCCGTGGGAGGGTTTGTATGAAACTACTGGCGAAATGGGGCTGGCTGGGTCTTGTAGCCTTCGGGCTCATCCTGGTCATATCCGGCCTCTTCATGATTTACCAGGGCAAGTCGGCGCACGACGAAGTTGCAGACGCCTTGTCGGAAGAGCGCATTGTCGGCTCTCAGGGCACTGATATTGCCGACGTGAAGGTCACGGGGCCGGACGAGGCCAAGACGCAGGCCGACAAGATCAAGCAGGACGTGCTCAACATGACGGGAGGCAAGACCTATGCTGAGCTCGACCGTAACGACCCCAACCGCAACACATACCTCACGAGCATCACGCTTCGTACCGCTCTGATGCAGTCGTACATGGCGTTCAAGGTCGCCGACCTTGTAATGGGCGTTGGGGCGCTGGTGGCTGTGCTGGGCCTTGCTCAGGCAGTGCTCGGCCTTTACCTCGGCTTCGTCGTCGTGAAGCGGTCACAGCCGTCCGTTGGCGCAACGGTGCTGACGGAGCCGCCATCGCACGTCTCACCTCCGACAGGTGCGTGGACCGGTACCGGCAGATCGCCGCAACCGCGTTAACTACGCGCCGATAATGTCTTCGGCGTCCGCCAGCACGAGATACGGCTCGCCCCACTGCGAGCCGTTTTCGTGTGCCCACGCTGCGCCGTCTTCGGCCGGGCGCAGCCTCACGCCCCAATCGCCGCCGTAGACCAGAAACGCCTGGCCCTGGCTCGAGTCCTCGATGCGCACCGCATGCGCTTCTACGGCGGAGCCGCCGTCCTGGCTGGACCAGCCCGTGATCGCGCAGAGCTGACCTTCCGGCTCGCCTTCGAAGATGCGCACTTGCGCGATGCGATACGGCAGGTCGATGTTGTGAAAGACCTGGCTCGCAGACATAGCGCTGTTGGGGTTCGATTCCACTTCGACGTACGTGTAGTCGGCCATGCGCAAAGCATAATCGACGCTTCGAGCTGTGGTCTCGGTACAGCCGGTTGACATCCATAAGGCGCAGCGCGTAACTAGTACGCGGGGCGACCGCCCGTCATCCCGTCCCTGACCATCGCACCGTCTACCAGCCTCAAGGGGGCAGAATGAACTTCGCCGACCTCCGGGACTCCATCAGCCTGACCAAAGACACCGTTTACCTGAATACCGGCTTCACGGGCCCCTCGCCGAAGCCGGTGTTGGACCGCATCACCGACATGTTCCAGCGCGAGGCCGCCGCGGGTCCGGCCAGCGTCGAAGGCCTGGCGTTGACACGTGCCGCCACCGGCGAAGCGATTGATGCCCTCGCCGGCATGCTCAACGCCGACCCTGAGGAGTGCACAATCACGCATGGCACGACCGAAGGCTGTCACGTTGCCATCTACGGCATGCCCTGGGCCGCCGGCGACGAGTTCGTCAGCTGCAACCTCGAACACCCGGCGCTGGCGACACCCGCCGGCGTGCTGGAGTCGCGCTTCGGCGCCACTGTTAAGCGGGTCGAGATTTCACCCACAGCCAGCTCGGGCGAGATTATCGAGTCGTTTGCCGGCGCGATTACGTCTGCGACCAAGCTCGTCGCCCTGAGCCACGTGCAGTACAGCTGCGGCCTCAAGCTGCCGATCAAGCAAATCGCCGAGATTGCGCACCGCAACGGTACGTTGATCCTGGTCGACGGCGCGCAGACCGGCGGTCAGCTCGACATTGACGTCAAGGCGCTCGACGTGGACTTCTACTCCATCTCCGGGCAGAAGTGGCTCATGGGCCCCAACGGCACCGGCGGTTTCTACGTGAAGAAGGAGCACGCCCGCACCCTCGACCCCCTGTTCTCGACCCACGAGCAGGCAGACGGCCGCGGCGTTCCCGGCGAGCAGGGCGCGGTGCGGCCTCTGCAGCGCTTCCGCATCGCCTCGCAGTCTCCGGCGCTCACGGCGGGCTTCGCAACGGCTATCGGCGTTATGCGCGACATCGGCCTGGCGAACATCGAAGCGCGTTCCTCGGAGCTGGCGCAGCGTCTGAAGGTAGGCATCCAGGGCATCCCCGGCTGCACGCTGACCTGCCCAATGGACCCTAACCTCTCGTGCGGACTCGTCTCGGTGACGGTCGACGGTTGGGAGCCCCAGCAGATCGTCGACACGCTGTGGAACCGCTGGCGTATCGCCATCCGCGCCGTGGGTTCGCCAGCCGCCGTGCGTATCAGCTGCGCCGCGTTCAACAACGAGGCCGACATCGACAAGTGCATCGAGGCGCTGGCGACGATTGCGAAGGAGCAGGCGCCTCCGCCCAGCGCGTCGAGCGGCCACTAGACGTTGACTCGAGACAACGTGGCACCCCGGCTTAAAAGCCGGGGCTTCGCCCGTCTGCACAAGGATCCTTAGCTACTGAAGGAGTACGGACGTGAAGATCGGTTTCATTGGACTCGGGCGCATGGGCAACCACATGGCGCGTCATCTCGCTGAGAAGGGCCACGAGGTCGCGGCGTTTGATGTGCGCCCGGAGGCGGTGGCCGAGCAGGCGAAGATCAAGAACACGCGCGGCGCCACCAGCGTTGCGGACGCCGCCAAGGACGCCGACGTCGTGTTTACGTCGCTGCCGGGCCCGGTTGAGGTCGAGCAGATTGTCACCGGCGAGGGCGGTCTGCTGGGCGCCATGAAGCAGGGCGCGCTCTATGTCGACCTCTCGTCCAACTCACCCAACCTGGTGCGGCGTCTGCACGGCGAACTCAAGGCCGCGGGCATCGACATGCTCGACGCGCCGGTCAGCGGCGGTGTCGGTGGCGCCGAAGCGGGCACGCTCAGCGTCATGGTGGGCGGCGACAAGGCGCTGTTCGACAAGGTGAAGCCCGTGCTCATGTGCATCGGCTCCGAAGAGAAGCTCTTCCACTGCGGCGATATCGGTGCGGGTGACGTGACCAAGCTGTGCAACAACATCTCCGGCATCTCCGGCGCCGTGATGATGGCGGAAGTGCTGACGCTGGGCATGAAGGCTGGCGTTGACCTCAAGACGCTGGCTGACGTCATCGGCGTGAGCACCGGCACGACGCGCTGGCTGACCGCGAACTTCCCCCGCGGCGTATTCAAGCGCGCATTTTCGCCCGCCATGTTCAGCGCCTACCTGTCGGCCAAGGACACGCGCCTGGCGATTGAGCTGGCGCACGAAATGGGCGTGCCGATGGCGCTGGGCGAGCAGGTACATGCCGAGATGCAGGAAGTCCTGGCCAAGGGCTGGGGAGAGATGAACTTTGACGTCGTCGTGCGCCTTCAGGAAGAGAAGACCGGACAGGTGCTGGAGCTCGATGACTAACGATTGACACCCCCGGCACCCGGTCTATATTGATTCCACGAATCGGTAGCTCATTAGCCAATACGGAGGCTGCGTCATGACGCTAGCTGTTAACACCAAATACGACGTCGGCGGGGTCATGCTGGACCGGCCGTTCAAGATCCGCCGCCTCGGGCACTTCGGCTTCAACGTGGTCAACATGGAGCAGGCGCGCCGCTTCTACGTAGACCTGCTGGGCTTCAAGGTCTCGGACATCATGACGCGCTTCAACGACATGCTGACGCCCGAGCAGCTCAAGGACGTCGGCGATGCTCGTGGTTTCTTCACGCGCTACGGCGGCGACCACCACGCGTTCGTGCTGTTCAACAAGAAGGTCATGGAACTCATCGGACGCAAGGCCGTGCGGCCGGACGTGACGATTAACCAGATCACCTGGCAGGTCGGCAGCCTCAAGGAAGTCAACGACGCCGCGACCTGGCTGCCCGAGCAGGGTGCTGAGCTGCAGCGTGTAGGCCGCGACATGCCCGGCTCGAACTGGCACAGCTACGTCTACGACAACACGGGCCACACCAACGAGCTGTACTACGGCATAGAGCAGATTGGCTGGCAGGGTTACAGCAAGCCGATGGACATGTACTACCGCGGCTTCCGCGAGGCGCCGACATTGCCTCAGATGAACGAGTTTCAGGAAGTGCAAGAGGCGATGAGCAAGGGCATCAGCGTGACCTCCGGCTACCGCCACGTGGACGAGCTGCCTGACGAGTTCGACGTCGACGGCGTGATGCTGCCGCGGCCGTTCAAGATTACGAAGATCGGCCCGGTGTCGCTGTTCGTCGAGGACTTCGACCACGCGGTCGAGTACTACCGTGACGTTCTGGGCTTCACCGAGACGGAACGCACCACGTACCAGGGCCAAACCGGCGTGTTCATGCGCTGCAACACGGAGCACCACTCGATAGCGCTGTACCCGATGGCCGCGCGCGAGGCCCTGGGCTTCAGCCCGCACACCACGTGCATGGCCTTCGGCGTGCAGCTGGCTAACTACCGTCAGCTCAAGGACGCCGTGACGTTCTTGCGTGAGGAAGGCATCCGTGTCGAAACCGACGTCCCGGCGGAGCTGCACCCGGGCATGGACTACGTGGCTCACGCCTACGACCCGGACGGTCACTGCATCCAGCTGTACGCCAACATGGAGCAGGTCGGTTGGGACGGGCAGCCTCGCCCCGCGAGCATGCGCCCGCAGGTAGACACGTCGAACTGGCCGGAAACGCTGGAGGCAACCTCCGACACCTACAACGGCGAGGTCTTCCAGGGCCCCTGGGGGTAGCTCCGCTACGGTGACTGGGCTGGCGCCAGAAGCTTCGGCAGCTAGCTGTTGGTCGCCTGAACTGGTCTTGTTTTGCGACCGGCCTTCCGTTGGGAGGCCGGTCTTTTGCGGACGGCAGTCTAATGCGCTTACTTGCCTTGGTGACCTTAGTTGCGTTGTTGGCGGCCTGCGGTGGTGGGTCCGACCCTGAGCCGCATGTGGCAAGTACACCTGTGTCATCTGAAACGGCGGTCATGGCCGTATCTACACCGCTGGGCATACTCGGCCCCTGGTTCAAGACACCGAACGTCGTCGTTGTGACGGACAAGGCGAACGATCCGCGCGTACCGCTCGTCAAGGATGCTGTTGATTTCTGGAATCAACAGCTCGCTGAGCTTGGCTCACCCTTCAGGTTGGGCACAGTCAGGGAGGTCTCGGGGCCAATTCCTGAATCCGGCCTTATTCGTCTCAGCCAGGCGACTCTTAACCAGGGCGGGCAGACCCAGATCGCCGCCCTGGTCAAAGATTATCGAGATGAGATCGTGATTTTCATGGCCCACAGCGGTTTCGTTTCGTTCGCTGCGGGCACATTGGGTGTCCAGATGATGATTGCGATCCGGGGCGAGAATACTTTCCCGTGCAACATGCCCAACGTCTGCCGCAACGTCATCGCTCACGAGATGGGGCATACGATTGGCCTTCTACACAACTCCGACCCGGCAATGCTTATGTGCGGCCGTCCCGCGACCTGCACGCCGGACCTCTTCGCGTCACCGACGACGCACTACTTTCCTCTGACGGATGAAGACAAGGCGCGGCTACTCAGGCTCTACCCAAAGGACTGGACGTCTCACTAACTTCTCTTATCGTTTGCGCACCAAACGGCCGTTGCGTAAAGACGTTGATCTTTCGTACCGTGTTAAGTAAGTGAATGACCTCAGTGAACCCCGCGGGCCTCTGCTTGAGGCTCGAACTCAACCTCAAATCCCCGCGGCCCAGCAGTCACATCACGATCTAAACGGCACGGCAGTGGCGGATTTGTACGCCGGTGCCGATTGGTAAGCAAGGAAAGAGGCACCAAGAAAATGCAGGATTCCTACTGGTCCCGCTTCACAGGAAGCAGACTGAGCCGCCGGCGCGCGCTGGCGCTCACGGGAGGCACGGCGCTCGGCGCGGCGTTCCTCGCTGCCTGTGGCGGTAGTGACAGCAACGGCAGCGGCGATAGTGGTGGCAGCAGCGGTGGCCCGAAGGACAACTCCGGCCTGCTAACGCAAATGAAGTACGACCAATCGCAGGTCAAGCGCGGCGGCCAGATGATCGGCGTGCACCCCGGCGTCATTCTGAGCTGGGACCCCTTCAAGACCGGCATCAACATCCGCGGCGGCCGTCGCGGCTTCAGTCAGCTGTTTCGCATCCAGGACGGCGTGGTCGAGAACACCAAGGGCGCCATCGAAGGCGACCTCGCGGAATCATGGGAGCTCTCGCCGGACAAGCTGACGCTGACGGTCAAGCTCGACGGTGGCGCCGGCTTGCCGCCGATCGCGCCGGTTAACGGCCGCGTGATCGACTCTGCAGACGTGCTGGCCACGTACGATCGCTTGAAGAAGGTTAGCCAGTTCCGCACCGAGCTTGCCAATGACCTCAACCCCGGCGCGCCGATTGTCTCGATGACGGCTCCGGACGCCAAGACAGTCGTTATCAAGCTCGCTGAGCCGAACGCCACGATTTTCTCGCTCCTCGGAACTGACGCCCTGGGCTACCTGTTCATCCAGCCCAAGGAAGCCGGCGACAAGTGGGACCCGGACAAGCAGGCCATCGGCCCCGGCCCGTTCTACATCACCGACTACTCAGAGGTCTCGTACAAGTGGAAGCGCAACCCTAACTTCAAACGCGCCAAGCTCAAGAACAACGAGCCCTACCTGGATGAGATCTTCGAGCCGGTCATCCCTGACATTTCGGCGGCTGAGGCGCAGTTCCGCTCCGGCGCGGTGTACTGGTACGGCGTTAGCGCCGACAACATTATCGGCACCAAGCGTGACACACCGCCGCTGATCATGTACTCGACCAACCCGCAGATCACCGGTACGGAGCGCATTTACTTCGGCCAGAACTCGGACTCTCCGTTCAAGGACGAGCGCATCCGCATCGCCTACATGAAGTCGATTGACCGCGACTCGTTCATCATCGCGGCACACAACACGGACCGGTTCCAGAAGGAAGGCCTGCCCGTGCAGGAGTTCTGGGAAGCGGGCCTGGGCGCCGGCACGTGGACCGGTTGGTACCTGGACCCAAAGGACGAAAAGGCCTTCGGACCCAACGCCAAGAACTACAAGTACGACCTGGCTGAGGCGAAGAAGCTGGTCGAGGCTGCGGGCATGAAGACGCCGCTCGACATCACCGCTTTATACGCCCAGCAGTCGCCGACCGCGTTCCCGGCCAGCTTCTATAAGCGTGCCGAAATCTTCCTCGGCATGATCGAGAACAGCGGCGTGTTCAAGATGAAGCGCGATCTGATCACATACCAGGACTGGAACACGGAAAAGGTGCGTTTCTCCGGCGGCAAGTTCTCCGGGGCCACCTGGGGACCCGACACCGCCACGGGTGACCCGGCGGCCAACGCGTTCTTCCTGTACAACTCGAAGGGCGGCTACTACCAGGGCGGCGACGCCAAGATGGACGAGATAACGAGCAAGGCGCGCGCCGAGTTCGACGACGCCAAGCGCAGGGACCTTGTCCTCGAGGCACAGCGCTACAACGGCGCTCACTTCTGGAACAACAAGATCGGTACGGCGGGCAGCTTCGCTCTGCAGTGGCCGATCATCGTTGGCCAGCAGCAGAGCATCTTCCGTGGCGGTACCAACTGGATGGACCTCCGCGCCTATCTCGACCCGTCGCAGCCTCCCAAAAAGGCGTAACCGGCGCCAATCGCAAGACACACGACGGCCCGAGGGTTTACTCCTCGGGCCGTTTGTCTTGCGCAGCAGTGCAATCCGATTACGTCTACGGCGACTCGGCAAAAATGGACTGAGTGGCGCTGTCCTCGCAATCTCCAACTTCCAAACGTAAAAACGGCCCGAGGGCGAACCCCCGGGCCGTTTCTTACTTTGCGACAGTGCTGCTTACGAGCGCAGGGAGAAGACCACGTTGCGTTCGTCGTACTCGTGAGCTGCTGCGTTCCAGGTGCCGCCGCAGGTGATTAGCGATAGCGACTCCGTGCCCGTCTGGCGAGCCAGCGTGCTGTAGTCGAAGTCGGAGCCCAACGGTACGGCGGAGACCCACTGCACCGTGTAGCTGATCGTCTTGCCATCGCCGCGGATGTACTGGATCGTGTCACCCTTCTTCATCGTCTTCCAATACTGTCCGACAGCGACGACGGCGCCGGTGCCGCCCTCGTGAGCCAGGCTGTAGTCGACGTGGCCGGCGAGGACGGTAGCACCGCCATCACCCGGGTAGCCGCCGTAGCCGGGGAAGAGCTTGAAGTCGTAACGCACGACGTCGCAGTCGTTGGTGGGGTCACCGAGCTGGCCGTTAGACGGCACGTCACGCACGTTGACCGGGGCGGCGCTGCTGCAGCGAGAGCCCGTCGCCACGCCGGGGACGGTCAGCTTGTCGTTAGAGCCGTAGACGTTGGGGTTGAACTCCTTCGAGCTGCCGGCGGGCCCGGTCGGGGCGTAGCTGGCAGGCGAACCGGACGGCGTAGAAGCGGCCGCCGAGGCGCTGGTCGTGCCGCCGGTGCCACCGGCGCCGCACTTGGTCTGGAAGGACTTGATTGGGCTGGCCTTCCACGAGCCGTCGGTCTGACGCTGGTTGATGCGGTAGTACCAGGTCGTGTTGGCTTTGACGTTGGCCCATTTGTAGGTGAAGACGCCCGAGTTGAGCGGCCCAGCGCCCTGGAATCCGGCCGAGAACGCGTCGTTCTGGCTGATGTCCAGGTACTGAATGCCATTGGGGCCGGCCATCGGCGCCCAGAAGAACTCGATGTTGGCGTTGTTGGCGTCGGCGCAGGTGCCGTTGACCGTCAGCGGCTGCGGGTTGCCGCAGGGTACAAACGTACCGGTTGCGGAAGGCTGCCAGCCGGCCGAGGTGTTGGTGTTGATGCGCCACCAGTGGATGGCTCCGGCCTGCAGACCGCCCCAGGTGAAGCTACTGCCCGTAACGGGAGTGCCTGCGAAGGTGTCCTTGGCGAAAGAGCCGTCCTGGACGCTGAGGTCCAGATACTGCACCGTGCCGCCTGAAATTTGCTGCCACTGGAATGCGACGGTCGCGTTGGCGCCGCAGTTTACGCTTGGGTGGCTCAATGAGGCTCCGGCAGCCTTGGCGCCTGGCGCGGGTGTAACGCTGAGTAGCGCAAACACGGCCAGCAAGCCTGCCAGGACCGTCAGACCGAACCTGCGGGGTAGGTTACGTTCTGTCACTCTGGTGTACTCCTTGCTTGTCCAATCCAATATCGGGCCTACTGATTGACTCGGAGCGCGTATACCACCGTGCGCTCCTCGTACTCATGCGCCGCTGCATTCCATGTGCCACCACATGTAATCAGCGCCAGGGTTTCGGTGCTCGTCTGGCGGGCGAGCGTGCTGTAGTCGAAGTCAGAACCCAGGGGTACGGGAGCCGTCCATGACACCTGGTAATTGATCACTTTGCCATCGCCACGCGTGTAGGAAATCGGGTCGCCCTTCTTGAGCTGCTTCCAGTACTGGCCAACGCCGACGACGGCGCCGGTGCCGCCTTCATGAGCCAGGCTGTAGTCGACGTGGCCGGCGAGGACGGTAGCACCGCCATCGCCCGGGTAGCCGCCGTAGCCGGGGAAGAGCTTGAAGTCGTAACGCACGACGTCGCAGTCCGTGGCCGGGTCGCCCAAGCGACCATCGGCCGGCACGTCACGGACGTTGACCGGGGCTGCGCTGCCGCAGCGGGAGCCGGTGCTCACGGACGGCACGCTGAGCCTGTCGTTGGAGCCGTAGATGTTCGGGTTGATGCTTGCAGCCGCGGCCGCGATCGCGCTGCCGTTGGCGCCGCAACGAGGCGTGAATGACTTCACGGGGCTCGCCTTCCAGGTGCCGTCATTCTGCTGCTGGTTGATGCGGTAGTAGTAGAGGACGTTGGTCTTGATGTTGCTCCACTTGTAGGTGCTCATGCCTGACTGAATCGGACCGGCACCCTGGAAGCTTCCGGCCGGGAAGTTGCCATCCTGGCCGATATCGATGTACTGGTTGCCGTTGGGGCCGGCCAGGGGCGCCCAGCGGAAATCGACCGTCGCGTTGTTGGCGTCGGCGCAGGTGGCGTCGGCAGTCAAGGGCTGCGGGTTGCCACACGGCACGAACATGCCAGTGGCCGAGGGCTGCCAGCCGGCCGAGGTGTTGGTGTTGATGCGCCACCAGTGGATGCTGCCGGCCTGTAGACCTGACCAGGTGAAGCTCGAGCCCGTCACCGGCGTACCGGCGAAGGAATCCTTGACGAAGGTGTCGTCCTGAATGCTGAGGTCGAGGTACTGGGCTGTCGCCCCGGAGAGTTGCTGCCACTGAAAGGCTACGGTTGCGTTGCCGCCGCCCTGGCAGCTAACGCTTGGAAGGCTGAGCGTGGCTCCGGCCGCGCTGGCGCCAGGCGTGTGCATCACGCCAGCGAGCGCGAACACAGCCAGCAGACCAGCCAGAACCGTGAAGCCGAACCTTGCGGGGAGGTTCCGTTTCATCATCCTGGGGTACTCCTGCTGTATAGAGTTGCCGAAATGATAAACAATTTGCGCCACGAGATGAAGTAAAGGTATCCAGAAAGGGCCGTTTGGCCTGTAACAGATTCGCCCCGCACTCTTAAATCGCTGCCTGCCGCCTAGTTGACGAGGCTGGTATGGTGTAGATGACCCCCTGGGGAGGGGTCTGAACGTGAGAGCGTCTAATACAAATAGAAACCCCATATGGAGGGGTGTAGATGACAACCCATATTCACGAGGCCCACGACAGGGCGCCGGTCGATACGTCGGCAAAACCGGATGTGCTGCGGCGTATTGCCTACATCGAGGGCCATCTGCAAGGCGTGCGACGCATGATCGAAGACGACAAGTACTGCGTTGACGTGCTCAAGCAGACGTACGCCGTGCGCCGCGCCATCGAAAAGCTCGAAGCGCGCATCCTCGAGAGCCACCTCCAGGGCTGCGTCGTGGCAGGCATCAAGGAAGGCCGCGAAGACGCCGTGATCGGCGAGCTCATGGAGCTCTACGAGCAGGCGGGTAAGTAAGGGACTCGCGTCCCGGTTAAACCGCGCCGGACTCCCGTGAGGGCCAGCGCGATCGGCAACCAGTCCTTCGGGCCGACAGGGATTACACCATGGCAATCGACATAACTAACAAACAACTCGAGCGCTCCGCCGAGACGCTGACGATCGGCGTCAGCGGCATGACCTGCGCTTCGTGTGTGGCACGGGTCGAGCGTGCGATTAAGAAGGTCCCGGGCGTGGACGGCGCCACGGTCAACCTCGCAACCGAGAAAGCAACCGTCTCATACGACCCCGCGCAGAGCCCGGTTGGCACCATCCTCGGCGCGATCGAGGACGCGGGTTACGAGCCACGGCGCGAAACGCTTGTGCTTGACGTTGGCGGCGGCCACGTGCACAACCCAGACGTATTGCAGAAAGCGCTGCTCGACGTTCCGGGTGTGGTCAGCGCCACCGTATCTGCCGACGGCTCGTGGGTCACCGTTTCGTACCCGACCGGCGCCGTCGACGCCCGTCAGCTACGCAAGTCCGCAGACGATCTCGGCGTTGAGCTGAAAGAACGGGCGCATGATGACGCCGATTCGCTAGAAGCGACACATGAGCGCGAGCAGCGTGTCTTGCTGCTGAAATGGGTTACGACGGGTATCGCCGGTCTGGGCTTGATGGCGATATCCATGCTGGCCGAGCCGGTGCTGCTGGACCTGATCTCGGTGCAGCTGCTCCTGACGCTGCAATTCCTCATCGCCCTGCCTTTCCAGGCGTGGGCCGGGTCTCAGTTCTACGTCGCGGCCTGGAAGCAGCTCAAACACGGCAGTGCCGACATGAACACGCTGATCGCGCTAGGCACCAGCGCCGCCTTCGTCTACAGCACGGTCGCCACATTCGCGCCGTCGCTATTCGAAGACGCCCACGCCATCCACGACCACGTCTACGGCGACCGGCCGCCGGTGTACTTCGAGTCGGCGATCTTCATCCTGGCGTTTCTGTTGCTCGGGCGCTGGCTGGAGGCTCGAGCCAAGGGTCGGGCGTCTGCGGCGATGACGCATCTGCTGGCCCTGCGTCCCAAGACCGCGCGCGTTGTCCGGGACGGCCGCGAGGTCGACGTGCCTTCTGACGAAGTCATGCCCGGCGACACGGTTATCGTGCGCCCCGGCGAGTCGCTGCCGGTCGACGGCGTCGTGGTCGATGGCCAGTCGGCGGTGGACGAATCACTGCTCACGGGCGAGTCGCTGCCGGTCGAGAAGACCGCCGGCGACGTTGTCTACGGCGGTACCGTCAACCGCGCCGGCCTGCTGCGTCTGCAGGCGACCCGCGTCGGCCGCGAGACGGCTCTGGCCCAGATCATTCGCCTGGTGGAAGAAGCACAGGGCTCCAAGGCGCCGGTGCAGCGACTGGCCGACCGCGTCGCAGCGATTTTCGTGCCGATGGTCCTCGTCATAGCTGCGGCCACGTTCGTGCTCTGGCTACTCGTAGGGCCTGAGGGCGCTTCGACCTACGCGACGCTGAACGCGGTTGCGGTCCTGATCATCGCCTGCCCCTGCGCCCTGGGCCTCGCGACGCCGACGGCGATCACGCTTGGCACCGGCCGCGGCGCCGAGCAGGGCATCTTATTCCGCGGCGGCCAGGCACTGGAGACGGCGCAGAAGATCGACACCGTGATCTTCGACAAGACCGGCACCCTGACCGAGGGGCGCCCGAAGGTCACCGACATCGTCACGCTGGAGTGGAAGGAAGCTGACCTGCTGCGGCTGGTCGCGGCCGCGGAGCGCGGCTCCGAGCACGCCCTGGGCGCCGCGATCGTGCAGGCATCGAAGGAGCGCGGCCTGGAGCTGCCCGACGTTAGTGACTTCGAGTCGTTGCCGGGCAAGGGCCTGCGTGCATTCGTCGAAGGGCACCGCGTAGTAGTTGGCACGCCGCGCCTGCTCGAAGAGGTTGGTTTGAGGCTTGAGGCGCTTTCGAAGCGCGCTGAGGCCCTGACGTCTCAGGCCAAGACGCTGGCGTACGTCGCTATCGACGGTCGCCCTGCCGGCGTCATCGCCATTGCCGACACGCTCAAGCCCGAGGCCGCGGAGGCGGTTGCCAGGCTGACGGCGATGAAGCTCAACGTCGGACTGCTGACCGGCGACAACGCCGCGACGGCCCGCGCCATCGCCGAGCAGGCCGGCATCCTGACGATCATCTCGGAGGTGCTGCCGGCCGACAAAGCCAACGTAATCCGTGAGCTGCAGAGTCAGGGCAGGACCGTCGCCATGGTTGGCGACGGCGTCAATGACGCACCGGCGCTGGTGCAGGCCGACGTCGGCATCGCCATTGGCACGGGCGCGGACGTGGCAGTTGAGGCCGCGGACGTGACATTGATGCGGGGCGACCCGCGCGGCGTCGCCGACACCGTGGCGCTGAGCAAGCGCACCATGCGGACGATTCGCATGAACCTGTTCTGGGCCTTCGCCTACAACGTGGCGCTGATTCCCATCGCCGCGGGCGTTCTCTACCCTGTGTTTCGCGAAACCGTGGTGCCGGGCTACCTGCAGTGGATTCTCGGCGACAACGGGTTCTTAAATCCGATGCTGGCCGGCGCCGCGATGGCCTTCAGTAGCGTCAGCGTGATGATGAACTCGCTGTTCTGGCTCAATAGGAAATAGACCTCACCCCGCTGCCGCGCTCGCTCTCCAATACTTGGAGAGGGCCGTGGCCGTTGGGGCGCGGTTATCTCGGCCCAGCCTATCTACGGCTGAGCTCCCCTCTCCAGCTTGTCTGGAGAGGGTTGGGGGTGAAGTCTAAGCTTCGAGCAACCGTCTCGGTCCGTTCATTACGGCGACGGCACCCTCGGCCTTCGCGGCCTCGTCTTCTTCCATGAGGCGCGACATTTGCACCAGCAGGTTGGTGCGTGATCGCAGAGTCATCGAGAGGCCGTTGAGCAGGCCCATGACGCGGCCGACGAATAGCAGGTCCGGCGGTACCTTGATCAGCGGATTCGCACGCAGCACGCGCATCATGTCGCGGTAGGACTCTCGGAAGAGCTCCGGCTCGACCCAGCCGGCGTTGGTGGCCAGCACTTCCTTCGAGATGTCGCCCATGTACGCCTTGCCGAGGTCGACGTAGCCCTCCGACGTGTCTTGCTTCATGCGGAAGCCGATATCGCGGAACGACTGCCCCAGGGCCGAGTTGTCGTCTTTGAGCAAGGCCTTGGTCATCTGCCCGAAGACGAAGCGAAAGGCGGGCGAGATGTCTTTCACCTGCCCGAAGTCGACCATGACCAGGCGCGGACCCTGCGTCACGAGGAGGTTCCCGGGGTGCGGGTCGGCGTGAAACAGGCCGTGGTGCAGGATCATCTCCGCGAACGAGGCGAGAATTAGCTTCGCTACGTCGGCCGTATCGATGCCGGCGCGCCGCAGGCCATCGACGTCGGTGACCTTGATGCCATCGACGTACTCCATGGTGAGCACGCGGCGGGTGCTGTAGTCCCAATAAATGGCCGGCACGCCGATGTCCTGCACGCCGTTGAAGTTGGCCGCGATCGCCTCGGCGTTGCGGCCTTCGTTGATGAAGTCGAGCTCGCGCGGAATCATGTTCGCCATCTCTTCGGCGATGAACCTGAAGTCCAGCGTCTTGTCCAGCTTGTTGAGAATGCGTACGAAGATGGCGATGTTCTTCAGGTCGGCGTCGACCAACGGCTCGATGTTGGGGTACTGCACCTTGACGGCGACAACGCGGCCGTCATGCAACGTCGCCCTATGCACCTGGGCCAGCGAGGCCGCGGCGATTGGCTGCGTCTCGAAGGTCGCAAACACGGCCTCGAGCGGCTTACCCAGCTCGCGCTCGATGACGCCACGGATGACCTCGAACGGCTCCGGGGGCAGCTCGTCCTGCAGCTTTGATAGCGTCTCGACGTATTCGTCCGGCAGGATGTCGGGCCGTGAGCTGAGGAACTGGCCGGTCTTGATCAACAGGCCCTGGTTGTTGATTGCCGTGGTGTAGATCTTGTTGGCGCCCCAGCGGTGGTGCTTCAGCCGCTGCTTTTCGGCCCATTCAAAGCCGCGGACCTTCTCGAACAGGGCGATGCGCTTGTAGCCGAGAAACACACGCGCCAGCGCCAGCGCCTCGATGATGAAACGCGCGGGGCGTCCGTGCGGTGGGCTGTGACGCTTGGCAGTTGAGAACGGCATCGATCTCAGGATGTCACGAGCGGTGATTTGTGCCTAGCGTCACGAATACAACGCATAATAGCGGCGTGAACGAAGCACATCCCACGGTGTCAGGTGTCATTTCACCGCCTCGTGCCGGCATCGCCCTTCAGGTTGTCATCGTCCTCATCGCCATCCTGGGTGGCGTTCTGGGCATCCTCGGATCCTTGGTAAGCGAGATCCAGCGCGGCGGCGGCTTCGCCGTGCTGCCGATCATCATCGGCGCGCCGATGATTGAAGAGGCGATGAAGCCTGCCGGGGTGTACATAGCGCTGCTCAAGTGGCCGTACGCACTACGCAACGTCGCGCATGTAGCGATTCTGTGTGCCCTGGGGGGCCTCGTCTTCGGTCTGATCGAGAGCTGGGTCTACGTAAACGTTTACGTGGACGACCCGACAGATAGCTTCATCCGCTTTCGCTACACGGTACCGGTGGCTATGCACGTGGTCTGCAGCTTCGTCTACGGCTTTGGCGTCAATCGCAGCATCATCGACTGGGCTAACGGCCGCGGGCGTTTCGCCGGATCAACCAGGCGCGCATATATCTCAGCCGTCGTGATCCACGGCACGTACAACTTGATGGCGATCGTGCTGGCCGTCGTAGGCGTGCTCGACTTCGACGAGTAGCTCAGGCGTTATCGCGAAGCAGCCGCGCCGCCTCTTTGGCGTGGTACGTGATGATGATGTCGGCGCCGGCACGTTTGATGCCTGTCAGCAGCTCCAGCGTGGCGCGCGGGCCGTCTAGCCAGCCGTTGCGGATGGCGGCCGTGAGCATCGCGTACTCACCCGAGACGTTGTAGGCGGCCAGCGGCATATCGAAGCGCTGACGGGCCTGCGAGAGCACGTCGAGGTAGGTCAGCGCCGGCTTGACCATGACGATGTCGGCGCCCTCGGCGATCTCCGACTCAATTTCACGCAGGGCCTCGCGGCCATTGGGCGGGTCCATCTGGTAAGCGCGGCGGTCGCCGAACTGCGGCGCACTGCCTGCAGCGACGCGAAACGGCCCGTAGAAGGCCGAGGCGTACTTGGCGGCATAGGCCATGATCGGCGTCTGGGTGTAGTTCGATTCGTCGAGCGCCGAGCGAATGGCGGTTGTGTGGCCGTCCATCATGTCGGATGGCGCAACGAGGTCGGCGCCGGCTTCGGCCTGGCTGACGGCAGTTCGGGCCAGGAGCTCGAGGGTCGAGTCGTTCTCGACCTCGCCCTCGGCGGTGAGGATGCCGCAGTGCCCGTGGTCGGTGTATTCGCACAGACAGACATCCCCGATGACGACCAGCTGCGGATCGGCGTCCTTCAGCTCGCGTATCGCCTGCTGCACGATGCCGTCGCTGGCGTATGCTCCGCTACCCCGCGCGTCCTTCGCAGGCGGCAGGCCGAACAGCAGCACGGAGCCAATGCCGAGGTCACGCAGCTCCCGCGCCTCGCCCGCCAGCATGTCGAGCGATATTTGATACTGACCAGGCATCGACGGGATCTCGTCGCTTACCCCACGCCCATGCGTGACGAACAGGGGATAAACGAAATCGCGCGCATCCAAACGCGTCTCAGCCATGAGGCGCCGGAGCGCATCCGTACGCCGCAGACGCCGGAAGCGCTGGAACTGGGCCGGGAGGCGTATGGCGGTGGTCATATAGACATCATAGCGTCAGGAGATCGAGGAGTTGTCTAGGCGTTAGGACGGCAGGCCCGTCCGGAGATGCGCTAACAACGTCAATGAATTTGGCGTCGCCGGTGCAGAGATAGTCGACCTCGGCTAGGGTGGCGGCTGCCGCGATACGCGCGTCGGTGGTGAGGCCCCTTGACGTCCATTTCCGGATGGCGTCTTGTTCTGGAAGGTCGACAGCCTCAACGTGAGCATCACGGAAGAAAGCCTGTGCACCTATCAACGCCTTGGGTGCCTTGCGGGCCAGGGTCCTAACCAGCTCGCCTATGACATGGCCCGAAATGACCGGTCGGAACCGGCCCGAGGAAGCGAGAAGGAGAATTTCACCTGTAGTGCCGTGCGGTGTGTAAAAACCTGAATAGAGTACGTTCGTGTCCAAAAACACCCGCAGCGAGCGCTCAGATACCATGCTTCTTGGCTATTTCAGGATAGTCTCTCCTGAATGCGGCGATCTCTGATTCGCGGCCGAGCTCCATCCATTCTTCCTCGGTAATGCCCGATTCAGCGATGGCTTTTTGAACCTCTCGAAGGGCGTTTAGTGCAGCACGACGTGACGGTTCAAGGATTGCCTTGCCATCCTCAACGGTGATTTCGATCGAGTCTCCGGGCCGAAGCCCAAGAGCTTCCGATACCTCGGGAGGGAGAGTCATCTGCCTTTTTTCGCGGAGGGTAATTCGCGTCATATCCTACGTCCTACGTCCTACGAGGGTAGCAAATCAAGCAAACCGTCCGGGTACAACGGCGCTTCGCCACGCAGGAAGGTTTCGAATGGCACCCAGTGCACTTCGAACTTCGAGCCGGATTCGTCCGCGATTACCACGTCGCGCTCGTAGAGCGATTGGTCCGTCAAGTGCGCTTCGTATAGCCAGATGAGCTCGTGGCCCGGCTGGCCCTGGTATGTGAACAGGTTCTCGAACGTGCCCAGGAGCCTCAGGTCCGTTAGCTCAGCGCCGAGCTCTTCCTGCAGCTCGCGGCGGGCGGCGTCCTCGGCTCGCTCGCCGAACTCGATGCCCCCGCCGAGCGGGCGGTAGAAACGCTGCTGCTTCACGCGGTCGAAGCCGGGCGCGGCGAGGATGGCGCCGTCGTCCCGTCGCACCAGCACCAGTGCCAGGGGGCGAATGTACTGCGGCGCGCCGGTCGACCAGTCGTGCGGCCCGTCAGGCACGCGGCGGCGCCCTGGCTATCAGGTGTTCCTTCAGTGCCGCCACCAGGGCCGGGATCGTATGCGTCGACGGCTCGACGGCGACGGTCAGGCCGAGCTCGCGTGCTGTCGCGGCGGTGACGGGTCCTATACAGGCGACCGTAACGTCGCGCAGGCGGTCGAAGTCGCTGCCGAGCAGCGCCTGGAGATTACGTACGGACGATGACGACGCGAACGTCACGACATCGACGAGGCCCTCTCGCAGCCTGCGTAGCGCTTCGGCGTCGGGCTCTGATGGGGCGCGTGACTCGTACAGCACAACTTCGTCGACCGTGGCACCGCGGTCGCGCATGCCGGCGACCAGGCCCGGGCTGGCGCCGTCGCCGCGTGGCAGCAGGACGCGGGCGCCTCGCAGGTCGGCAGGCATCGCCTCGAGCAGGCCCTCGGACGTGAACTCGCCGGCCATGAGGTCGGCGATGATGCCGCGCTGCTTGAGCGACTCCGCTGTTGCCGAACCCAGCGCCGCGAGCTTGCAGCCTGCGAACAGGCGCGCGTCGCGGCCCCGCTGCACGACGGCTGCGCACACCCAGTCGACGGAGTTGGCGCTTGTCAGCAGACACCAGGCGTACTCGCGCGCCTCGAGACGTCCGATCATCGCGTCAAGCTGTGGATCTCCCGCCACGGGCGCGAGCTCGATTGTCGGCAACTCGATGGGCGAGGCGCCTTCGCGACGCAGCAGGTTGGCCAGAGCGCTTGCCTGATGCCGCGCCCGCGTCACGAGCACGCGCCGGCCGAACAACGGGCGGCCCTCGAACCAATCGAGGCGTCCATGTAGCGCCGCCGACGGACCAATTACGGTAAGCAGCGGCGTCGCGAGCTTGGCGTCGCGCACAGCCTGCGAGATGCCTGCGAGCGTCGAAGCGACGCTGCGTTGCTGTGTCGTCGTGCCCCATTCAACGCTGACGGCGGGCGTTTCGGCGGGGCGTCCGGCGGCGATCAGGCGTTTCGAAACGCCTTCGAGGGCCGCAGCGCCCATGAGCACCACCAGCGTGTCGACTGCCCTGGCCAGGCCTGCCCAGTCGACGCTTGATTCGTCCTTTTCGTCGTCCTCGTGGCCCGTCACGACAGCGAACGACGACGCCAGGCCGCGGTGTGTCACCGGCACGCCCGCGTAGGCCGGGGCCGCTACCGCTGATGTGACGCCGGGCACGACTTCGAATGGTACGCCCGCCGCGACGAGGGCCAGGGCCTCCTCGCCGCCGCGCCCGAAGACGAAGGGGTCGCCGCCCTTGAGGCGCACGACGCGTTGGCCGCGCAGCCCTCGTTCGACCAGCAGGGCGTTGATTTCATCCTGCGACAGGGCTTTCGATTGTGGCGATTTGCCGGCGAAGATGCGCTCCGCATCGAACGGAGCGTAATCGAGCAGCTCTTGCGCGATGAGACGGTCGTAGACCACGACCTCGGCGCGTGAGAGACGGTCGCGTCCTGCCAGCGTCAGTAGGCCCGGGTCGCCCGGACCTGCTCCTACGAGCGAGACGAAGCCGCTCATCGTATGGCTCCTGCGCCGGGCTTGATGCCGGCCTCCATCATCAGACGCGCCGCCAGGATATCGCCGGAGCGGGCGGCGGCCGACACGGGGCCTTTCGACGTGGCGCCCTTGATCGCCCCGGCGTCGTTGGCCACGAAGGCGCGGATGAACAGATTGCCGTCAGTAACCTCGGCATAGGCCCCCACCGGCAGGCGGCAGCCCGCGCCCAGGCGTCGCAGGAAGGAGCGCTCGGCGTCGGCCGCGGCGCGCGTCGGTCCGTGGTCGATAGCGTGCAAGGCGTCGAGCACCTCGCCATCGTCAGACCGGCATTGCACGGCGAGGATGCCCTGCGCGCAGGCCGGAAGCATCTCCTCCGGCTCGAACACCTGCGAGGCCTTTTCGAGAATCCCCAGGCGCGCCAGGCCGGCAACCGCCAGCACTGCCGCGTCGTATTCACCTGACATAACCTTGGCGATGCGCGTATCGACGTTGCCGCGGATGCTCTCGATGCGCAGGTCGGGCCGCATCGCCAGGAGCTGCGTGGCGCGGCGTTTGCTGTCGGTGCCGACGCGGGCGTTCTGCGGCAACTCGTATAGCGTGAGGCCGTCGCGAGCCACGAGGGCATCCCGGGCGTCGGCGCGTGGCAGGACGGCGCCGATGACGAGGCCTTCGGGGTCGCGCGCCGGCATGTCCTTCATGCTGTGAACCGCGAGGTCGATCTCGCCGGCAAGCAGGCGGCGCTCGATGTCTTTGACGAAGACGCCCTCGCCGCCGATCTCCTCCAGCGGCGCTTCGTTGCGGTCGCCCTCGGTTTGCACGACGACCAACTCGATTTCGATACCCGCCAGCACCTGCTTGACGATGTCAGACTGCCGCCGGGCCAGGGCGCTGCCGCGCGTGCCTAGTTTTAAGGGACGCATGTCTTCGGTTAACCCTGCATGGCTTCGGCGACGCCGAGGCGCTGTATGAGGTGGTCGCGTGCCTCGTCCGGGCGGCGCTGCGCTACCAGGGCCCTGAAGCGCGCGTCGATGGCTTGCGACCACACCTCGGCGTCGGGGCTGAGGTTGCGGCGGCGCAGGTCAGCGCGTACGGCGGCGAGCAGCTCGGCAAGTGGGGCGTAGTCGTCGGCGAGAAAGGCCGTCAGCTCCTCGCGCAGACGCCGCGCCAGGGCTGGACTCGCGCCGCCGGTGGACGCGGCGAGGACGACGTCGCCCTGGCGTACGACGGAGGGCAGGATGAAGTCGCAGTTCGCCGGGTCGTCGGCGGCGTTGACCAGGATGCCGCGCCGCCGGCCCTCGGCAGACACTGCGGCGTTGACGGCGCCGTCGTCCGTGGCGACGAAGCACACCGTGTAGCCCTCGAGGTCGCCGTCACGGTACTCACGCTCAACGTGCTTCAAACGGCCCGATTCGGCGAGTGTGCGCAGCTCCGGTGTCAGCGACGGCGCAATCACCGTCAGCGATGCCTCTGCAGCCAGCAGGCCACGCACCTTGCCTTCAGCAACGTTGCCGCCGCCGATGACCAGGGTTGGCTTGCCCGCGAGGTCGAGAAACACCGGGTAATAAGGCACGATCTCATTGTAGATGAGTCATCTCTTATGGCCGCCCATCAAAGCTGCCGAATCTAGGCAGCGACGAACGAAAATACCAAGGTTTGAATAGGACTCAGCGCAGCGACTGATGATGGTGGTGGTCGAAGCCGGACGTATCGACCGCTCGGCCAGACGTCTTGCAGGTAGGGCAGATGCCGTACACCTCGATGCGATGGCCCAGCAACTCATAGTCCGTCGCCTCACGCACGCCGTTAAGCACCGCCTCGACGTCTGAGAGGTGCACGTCCTCGGTGGCGCCGCAGGAGACGCAGACCAGGTGATGGTGATGCGCCTTGTGGCTCACGCGGTAGCAGACCGATCCGTCACTGAGGATGACGCGGCAGATCAGGCCGTGCTCCAGCAGCAGCTTCACGGTGCGATAGACCGTGGCACGGCCGATGGCGGCGAGCTCGGCCGCCAGCTCCTCGGCTGTGAAGTTGTCCTCGCGCTTGGAGACGTGCTCGATGACCAGGCTGCGCGGTCCGGTGATCTTGAGCCCTTCGTTACGAAGCTCTTCGAGTAGTCCCTGCGCCGGCGTCTCGGTGGTCACGCAATCATTATAGGGTGATGCCCCGAATGCCTTCGGTGCGTCCCTCGTGCCTCGGCCGGTGCATTCGGCGGATCGATGCGCTAGGCTGGAAGCGATGCCGCTCTACGACTTTCGCTGCCCCCAGTGCAACCTCGAGTTCGAAGTTTCGAGGCCGATCAGCCGTGCCTCCGAGCCGGCCAGCTGCCCGCAGGACGGCGTGCAGGCCGAGCGCATCTTCACCATGCCGATGACGTTCACCCGCGGCGGCGCTGATTCAGCCTCACTGCCCGTCCCTCCGCCGGCGCCCGGCCTGGGCGGTCACGGCCACGGGCATTCACACGGCCCGGGCACGCACACGCACTAGGCGGCGCTAATACCCAACCGCCTGGCCAGCTCCTCGAAAATGTCCATGTGTAGCTGCACGCGCCGTTCGAGCGCCTGTTGCTGACCCATCTCGACCAGGATTGGCGTTAGCCCCGGCACGTTGCGGTTGAGGTTGAGGCTGGACGTGCCGGTAGGCGGCGGGCCTGGCGTCGGCGTGCTGCTGGGCAGGTTGCGACCGTCCTGCTGGGGCCCCGGGAACTGGCGGTCGAAGAGCTCTTCCTGCGGCCCGCGGATGCGCTGGTTCACCGACGTGACGATGTCGTGCACCAGGGTGATGCCGGGCTCGACAGGCGCCGTCGCCACCGTTTGGCCGAGAAACGCGGTGCCGTTTTGCGGGCGGTCCTTGTAGAAAGCCCACGACTCGTGCATGTCGAGCAGGACGTCGACGTGAAACTCGCGCAGGACTTCAATGATCTGCGCCGCCATCCGGGCCATCGGCGTGCTCGAATCGGCGTCGCCGGGATAGAGGCGGTTGAGGTCGCCGATGCCGCCGGTGCGGTCGAAGGCGAAGGTCGCCTGCTTGTTAGCGCGCGGGATGACGAGGAACGCCCCTTGTGCGGGACGGTACGTGGTCTGCAGGCGTTCCGCAGCGAGCCAGCCGCCCGGCTCGTTGCCATGCACCCCGCCGAGCACCATGACGACCTTGCCCGGACGCCCGCTGCCGTAGATATAGAGAGGCGTCTCTTGCGGCGAGCCCGCCATCATCATGCGGCGCTGCTCGCCCTCGGCGACGACGAACGGCGGTGGCGTTGGTGCCGGCGTCGGCGGTCTCGGCATCGCGGTGGCGATGGGCGTGGCTTCCTCGACGGTAAGTCCTGGCTCTTGCTTTGGCGGCGTCGCGGCCCTGGTCGAGCCGCTGCAGGCGGCGACGAGGGCAAACGGCGATAGCGCCGCGAGACGCAGCAAGCTACGCCGGCGGACGCGTCGAGACGAAAGCATCGCCCTACGTTAGGAGACGGGCCGTTACTTCTTCGCGCGCTGCGAGGCGGGCTTGGCCCGCTCGATGCGCTCCAGCACGGCTTCGTGCCCGACCCTGTTCATGTACTCGAGCACAGCTTCGCGGTCGAGCGTGGTCGAGACGCCGCGGTTGGCGCGGATCTTGCCCTCGTCGATCAGCTTCTCGAGACGTTGGGGCGTGAGGCCCATGGTCTTTACGGCCTGGTCGAAGGTGAACTGTACTGCCATGTCGCGATTATAGCGCTCCGCTTAGCACGCGGTAGATTGCTAATAGCTGACGATAGGGCCTACACCGCTGTAGAGTGTGCACGGCGGGCGGAAAGTCGCGGCATGCTTAAGATCGAGCTGTCCTATAGGGGCCTGCTAACCATCCTCGGCGCGGTCTTGGCCGTCTGGGTGGTGTTGCACCTCTGGCCCGTCCTCCTGCTCATCCTCATCTCGCTGATCCTGATGATCGGCCTGCTGCCATACGTCGACGCGATGGCGCGCTGGGGCCTGCCGCGACCCCTGGCGGTGATCATCATCGTCATTGGTTTTATCGGCCTGCTGTCGTTGCTGATCGGCGCGCTCGTGCCGGCGATGCTCAGCGAGTTCCGCAACTTACGCGACAACCTGCCCGAGTCGGCGCATGAGGTCGAAGTCCTGGCTGCGAAGCTTGGCATCGAGGTCGAGCTGCAGCAGCGTGCGCGTGAGTTCGATTGGAACGAGCTGTTCTCCGGCAACGAGGCGCTGGACTACGGCCAGCAGGTCCTGGCAACCACCCTTTCGCTGATCACCATCGTCGCCATGACGGCCTACCTCCTCGCCGATACCCCGCGGCTGGGCGCCTTCTTGCGGCAGTTCATCCCCGAAGACAAGGTCGAGGACGCCGACAAGCTGTTTCTCTCGCTGACACGGGTCGTCGGCGGCTACTTGCGGGGCCAGCTGCTTTCCAGCACAGTGGGATCCGAAGCTTGGAATTCACGTGACTTGAAGTCGCGGC